>Ga0181538_10000004_pt1 | contig 236383 bp, 235 predicted proteins | sample PEATcosm2014_Bin_40_FD_119773 | JGI IMG/M metagenome (GOLD analysis project Ga0181538, IMG submission 119773) | Peatland microbial communities from MTU Mesocosm Facility, Houghton, MI, USA - PEATcosm2014_Bin23_30_metaG | ecosystem: Environmental > Terrestrial > Soil > Wetlands > Peat | place... | reverse complement strand
GTCGACCATGCGGTGCAGCGCCTCGAGCATGCCGAGGCCGAGCAGGTCGAACTTCACCAGCCCGATGGCGGCGCAGTCGTCCTTGTCCCACTGCAGCACGCTGCGCCCGGGCATGCGGCCCCACTCCACCGGGCAGACCTCGACCACCGGCCGGTCGCACAGCACCATGCCGGCCGAGTGGATGCCGAGGTGGCGCGGCCGGTCGAGCACCTCGGCCGCCAGCTCGGCCACCAGCGGTGGCACGCCACCACTGCCCGGGGACTGCGCCGGCTCCGCCGCCTCGGCCACGGCGGCCGCCGACGACGGGCCGCGCCCGTACCCGGCGTCGATGCCCCCCGCCCAGGCGTCCACCTGCTCGGGGGTGAAGCCGAACGCCTTGCCGACGTCGCGCACGGCCGAGCGCGGCCGGTACGTGATCACGTTGGCCACCTGCGCCGCGTGGCGCCGGCCGTAGCGCTCGTACACGTACTGGATCACCTCCTCGCGCCGCCCCGACTCGATGTCCACGTCGATGTCCGGCGGCCCGTCACGCGCCGGCGAGAGGAAGCGCTCGAAGAGCAGCCCGAGGTCCACCGCGTCGACGTTGGTGACGCCGAGCGCGTAGCAGACGGCCGAGTTGGCCGCCGAGCCGCGGCCCTGGCAGTAGATGTCCAGCCGCTTGCACACCTGTGCGATGTCCCACACCACGAGGAAGTAGCCGGCGAAGCCGAGCGCGCCGATCACCTCGAGCTCGTGGTCGATCTGCCTCCATGCGCCGGGCACCCGCTCGGCGTCGGGCGGCCCGTAGCGCGCCGTCGCGCCCTCGGTCACCAGCTGGCGCAGGTAGCCCTGCTCGTCCATGCCCGCGGGCACGGGGAAGTCCGGCAGCCGGGGCGCGACGAGGCGCAGGTCGAAGGCGCAGGCCCGCCCGAGCTCGGCCGCGCGCGCGACCACGCCGGGCCAGCGGGCGAAGCGCCGGGCCTGCTCGGCGGCGGAGCGCACGCAGGCCGCCGGGGCCGACGGCAGCCAGCCCTCGAGCTCGGCCAGGGGGCGGCGCGCCCGCACCGCGGCGAGCGTGGTGGCGAGCCGGAACCCGGCCGGCGTCGCGTAGTGCACGTTGTTGGTCGCCACGGCGTCGACGCTCCACTCGACGGCGAGATGCGCCAGCGCGTCGTTGCGCGCCGTGTCGAGCGGGTCCCCGTGGTCCCACAGCTCCAGCGCGACGTTGGCGCGGCCGAACGCGTCGACGAGGCGCCCCACCTCCCGGGAGGCCGCCCGGGGCCCGGCATCCATCAGCGCGGCGGGGACCGCCCCCTTCCGGCAGCCGCTCAGCACCAGCCAGTGGTCCCCCGCGGCGCGGGCCAGCGCGTCGAGGGTGAAGACGGGCTTCCCCTTCTCCCCGCCCTCGAGGTGCGCGTCGGCCAGCACCGTCGAGAGCCGCGCGTAGCCGTCGGGGTCACGGGCGAGCACGACGAGGTGCGTCCCGGTCGGGTCGGCCTCGCCGGTGCGCGGGCTCGCCGGGGCGAGCGTCACCTCGGTGCCGAAGACCGTCGGCAGCCCGCACACGCGCGCCGCCTCGGCGAAGCGCACCACGCCGTAGAAGCCGTGGTGGTCGGTCAGCGCCAGCGCGGCGAGCCCGAGCCGGTCCGCCTCGGCCACCAGCTCCTCGGGATCGCTGCTCCCGTCGAGGAAGCTGAACCCCGAGTGGGCGTGGAGCTCGGCATAGGCCTCAGTCATAGAGCGCCTCGACCCACCACTGCCCCCGCTCGGTGCACAGCAGGCGCGCCACGCCGTCCGCGGTGACCACCTGCAGGCGGGCACGGCGTCGGCGCACCGACCACCAGCGCTCGGTCACCGGCCAGGGCCCGGCCCACCCGACGACCGGCTGCCAGGGACCGCCGTCGACCGACAGCTGCTCGATCCCCCCGGTGAGCAGCCCCCGTCCGCTGACCTCGACGGCGCGGCCGTCCGCGTCGGCCACCGCGGCGCGGCGCGGCGTCCGCAGCACGTCGCTCGGCGCCGGTGGCGGCACCCGCCCCGGCCACGGCGCGCCGCCCGCCGCGCCCGCGTCGGTGTCGGGGCTGCCCCAGGGAACCAGCACCGACTGGCCGGCCGGATCCCGCCCGCCCTGGACGCGGCCCATCAGCACGGCGTCGGTGCCGAGGCGCTCCTGCACCCGGGCGAAGGAGCGGGCGGCGCGGGCGTCGGCCTCCGATGCGCCGCCGAAGAAGCCGGGCTGGGAGGGTCGGGGGGGCGCGTCGGCCCCGCGGTCGGGGTCCTCGCCCCGGGCCACGCGCAGCCGCCGTTCGATGGCGCGGTCGCGCAGCCCCACCAGCTCCCCGCTCTCCCCCCGGGCCACCGCATGGCAGGCGGCCGCGTCGGCCCCGAAGCGGTCCGAGACGTTCGCCGCGGGCAGGGCGGCGAACTGCCCCAGGGTGGTGACCCCCAGCCGCTGCAGGGTCACGGCCAGGTCGGGCCGCGCCAGCGTGGCCACCGACCAGGGCCCGAGGAAGTCCGCCGTCCCCCCCGCCGGGACGATCAGCCCGGAGCGGGCGGCCAGCAGGGCGGCGAAGAGCCCGTCGGCCACGCCGATCCCCGCCTCCTCGCCCACGGTCTCGGCCAGGCGCGCCACGACCACCTCCTCGCCGCCGAAGAAGCGGGCCGGGCCGCGCGCGGGCAGCGCGCCGACCCCGAGCCGGACCGGATGGACCCAGGGGCAGAGCTCGCCGGCCCGCGCCAGCACGCGGGCGAAGCGCCGGGCCTCCTCCCCTCTCGCCCCTTCTTCGAGGAGCTCCGGACACCAGATGACGACCAACCGTTCCACGTCTTCTTCTCCACCGTTTCGCTCAGGCCGCCTCCGGCCCGGCGCCGGGGCCGTCGCGCCCCTCCACCACCCCGGCCCCCGCGTCCCCGGCCCCCGCGTCCCCGGCTCCTGCGCCCCCGGTCCCCGCGTCCCCGGCTCCTCCGTCGTGGGCGAGGGCCACCGCGCCCGAGCCGGCGGGAAGCCACAGCGAGCACTCGGTGACCCGGCCGGCGGCGCGGCGCCCGCTGACGCGGACCTCGGCGCGGCGGCCCTGCAGATGCCCGTGGCCCCGGCCGACGCCCTCCCACTCGACCGCACCCACCGAGAGCGCGAGGTCGCCGCCCTCGGGCCAGCCGCCGGCGCCCTCGAGCAGCACCACCAGTGCCGCCTGGCGCTCGCGGGCCCGGGCGGTCAGATGGCGCGCCGCGGTCAGGCGGGCCCGGCCGGGCGGGCGCACGAGGACGCCGTCGACCCCGGAGAGGAGGTCACCGGCCGCCTCGGCCCAGCCGCTGCCGGGGTGGGGCACGAAGACGACCCGGCGCAGATCGAGCCCGAGCCCGGCCGCCGCCACCACCCCCGGGTCGGGCAGGCCGACGGCGGCGCACCAGCTGCCGGCCGTCGACGCCGCGGCGAGGAGCGCCAGCGCCAGCGTCGTCGCGCCGTGGCCGGGCTGCCCCGCCACGGTGGTGGTCGTCCCGCGGCGCAGGGAGCCCCCGGGGAAGAGCGGGGCCAGCGGCGGGGGCACCGGCAGCGTCCGCCCGGCCACGGGCGTCGCCGGGCGGACCCGGTCGGCCAGCCCGGCGGGGAGCTCCCGGGAACGGGGGGGCGGCGGGTCCTCTGCAGGGAAAGCAAACATATGTTCGCACCTTAGCCAGACCGTGTGCCGGCCGCTCGGGGAGGCAGAGTCCCAGCTCAGAGGCTGTAGTGCCCCCGGCAGGCCCGGTGGGTCACAATGCAGGCCGCATGTGCGGCCGCTTCGCCCTCTTCACCCCCCCGGCCCGGATGGCCCGCTACTTCGGGGCCTCGCTGGCCGAGGGGACCGACCCCGAGCACCGCCCCAGCTGGAACGTGGCGCCGACCGACGAGGTGCTCGGCGTCCGGGACCGCCCGCCGCGGCGCGAGGACGGGCCCGGGAAGGAAGGAGCGGCAACGGGCGAGCCCGAGCGGCTGCTCATGTCGTTCCGCTGGGGCCTCATCCCCTGGTGGTCCAAGGACACGACGTCGGGCAGCCGCCTCTTCAACGCGCGCTCCGAGACCGTGGCCACCAAGGCCTCCTACCGCGAGGCGTTCCACGAGCGGCGCATCATCGTCCCCGCCGACGGCTTCTACGAGTGGCGCAAGCCGGCGACCGGGGCGCGGCAGCCGTACTACTTCAGCCGGGGCGACGGCGAGCCGCTGGCCTTCGCCGGGCTGGCGGAGCGCTGGCGGCCCAAGGACTCGCCGCCGGGCACGCCGTACATCCTCAGCTGCACCGTCATCACCACGACCGCCGGCGCGGACATGGACGGCATCCACGACCGCATGCCGGTGATCCTCGACCCCGCCACCTTCGACCTGTGGCTCGACCCGGCCAACGAGGACACCGAGGAGCTGCGCGCGCTGCTCCTCCCGCCGCCGGCGGGGACCGTCGTGCACCACCCGGTCGGGCGCCAGGTCGGCAACGTCCGCAACAACGACCCGGCGCTGATAGAGCCCGCGTGACGCGGTTGGCCTACTTCCAGCCCTCCATGACGTGCTCGAACCACCACTGGGGCGCCGAGCTCACGAGAAGCGCCATGTCCCAGTAGTCGGTCCAGCGGGTGATCTTGCCGCCGCGCAGCTCGTGCACCGAGGCCACGGGCAGCGCCATCGTCTCGCCCGTCGGCCACTCCCAGACTTCGACGTGCTCGGTCATCACGGCGTCGTCGCCGGCCACGAGGTGCCGCCGCTCGTCGCGCATCCCCGCCAGCGGGCCCCAGCCGAGCGTCAGGCGCCGCACGATCTCGGCTGGCCCGCGGGCGACGTCGTCGCCGGGCGTGGCGACGTCGGTGTACTCGCCGTCGGCCGTGAAGCGGGCGGCAGCCGCCTCGAGGTCCTGGCGGTAGAGGTCCTCCCAGAACCCCTCGATCACCCTGCGGTTCTCGTCGGCTGTGGTCACTCCGGCACCCCCGGTCCCCCGAGCGCCGCCCTGGCGCGGCGCTCTCCGGACGCGGAACCTACAGCGTCGGGCCGCCCCGGGGCGCAGGCCGGGCGGTCGGGTGCGGGCGACCGGCATCACCTATGGTGGCCGCGCATCCGAACCATGGATGGGTGAACCGGGGGGTTGACCGTGATTCTGCCCGAGAGGGTGTGGTGAACGGCGAGCCGGTCGCGTGTGGCGGCCCGTGACGGCTCGCGCGCCCCGCTTCGACCGCCGCAGCTTCCTCGCCGCCGCGCTGGCGGCCGGCGGGGCCGGTGTCCTGGCGGCGGCAGCCGGGGACCGCCGCGCCGGGGCGGCCGTGGCCCGGGCGGCGGCCTCGACCGCGCCGGCGGGTTCGGACCTCGGGGCGATCGAGCACGTCGTCTTCCTCATGCAGGAGAACCGCTCCTTCGACCACTACTACGGCACCTACCGCGGCGTGCGCGGCTTCGACGACCATCCGTCGGGCTCCCTCGGCGCGTTCGCCCAGACGTGGCCCGGTGGGCCGGACTCCACGCTGCTCCCGTTCCACCTCGACACGGCCTCGGGCATCGGCGAGTGCACCCACGACCTCGACCACAGCTGGGAGGGCGAGCACCTGAGCCGCGGCAGCGGCGACAACGGCAGCTTCGTCTCGACCCACACGCGCCCGGACTTCGAGGGGCCGCAGCAGGGCGTGCTCACCATGGGCTACTACCGCCGCCAGGACCTGCCGTTCTACTACGCGCTGGCCGACGCGTTCACGATCTGCGACAACTACCACTGCTCGGTCCTCGGGCCGACGCACCCCAACCGTCTCATGGCCCTGTCGGGCACGATCGACCCGACGGGCCGCGCCGGCGGCCCGGTGCTCATCACCAACGAGGACTCCGACGCCATCTACAGCGTCAGCTGGGACACCATGCCCGAGGTGCTCGAGGACGCCGGCGTCAGCTGGAAGGTGTACAACCCGCAGGGCACCGCGTACGCGCCCGCCTTCTTCGAGCAGCACGGCCTGCTGATCGGCGACGCCATCCTCCCCTACTTCTCGCAGTACAAGGATCCCGCCTCCGCGCTGTACCAGAAGGCGTTCCTGCCGCAGTATCCAGCCGACTTCGTGTCCGACGTCGCACGCGGCACGCTGCCGGCCGTGAGCTGGATCCTCCCGCCCCTCGGCTACGACGAGCACCCTTCCTCACCGCCGGCGTTGGGCGAGTGGTTCACCAGCCAGCTGCTCGCGACGCTCATGTCGAACCCCGCGGTGTGGTCGAAGACGGTCGTGTTCCACATGTACGACGAGAACGACGGCTTCTTCGACCACGTGCCGCCGCCCACGGCGCCCGCCGGCACCCCCGGCGAGACCCTGTCGAAGAACCTGCCCGCCGACGCCAAGGGGATCCCCGGGCCCATCGGCATGGGCTTCCGGGTGCCGATGCTCGTGCTCTCGCCGTTCAGCCGGGGCGGCCATGTCGCGTCCGGGGTCTTCGACCACACTTCGCAGCTGCGCTTCCTCGAGGAGCGCTTCGGCGTGCGCGCGCCCAACATCTCGGCGTGGCGACGCAGCCACGCCGGTGACCTCACGTCGACGCTGCACATGGGGCGCGCCGTGGTGTCCGCGCCGACACTGCCCGCCACCTCCGACGACCAGTCGGCCAACGTCATGACGGAGGGGTGCACGCAGGCGGAGATCATCGAGGCCAGCAACGACCTGCCGCAGTATCCAGTCCCCGCCCACCAGTCGATGCCGCGCCAGGAGACGGCCTGAGCGCCGGGCTGCCTCCTACCCTGCGACCCCCGGCGCGCCGGGAACGGCAGGGGTGAGGCCGTGGCGGGCCATGACGCCGAAGAGGGCGCCGAGGTCGGGGGGGCCGTCGGGTGCGGCCGCCAGGACGTCGGCGATCTCGTGGAAGTACTGGGGCCCGAAGATGCCCGGTGTCGCCACCGACAGGAACACCCCATCGGTGCTTCCCGTGTTGTCGAAGCTGTGGACCTGCCCCCGGCCGACGAAGCCGGCCTCGCCGGCGCCGAGCTCGTGGGCCACGCCATCGATGACGAAGGTGAGTTCCCCCTCGAGCACGTAGACGCTCTCGTCGAAGCCGTCGTGGCTGTGGGGAGGGGGGACGAAGGCGCCCGCGGGCACCCTGATCTCGAAGACGGTCGCCGCGCCAGCGGTGTCGACCTCGTCGAGGAGGAACGTCACCGTGAGTGCGTGACGGGCAGAGTTGTAAAGTAGCTTTATCATGCTGCGTGAGCCGGTGCAGGACGAGCCGCTGATGGGCGCACTCCTCCGGATGCCCGTGGACGCGATCCGGCACCGGATGCACGAGGACCTGCACGCGGCCGGTTTCACCGACCTGGTGCCGGCCCACGCCGCCGTCCTCCGCTACCCCGGGCCCCAGGGATGCCGCCCCTCTGATCTCGCCGCCGAGGCCGGCATGAGCAGGCAGGCGATGAACTACCTCCTCGGGGAGCTCGAGCAGCTGGGCTACCTCGAGCGCCGCGACGACCCGGACGACAGGCGCTCGCGCCGGATCGAGCTCACCACGCGGGGCCTGGCCGTCCGGCGCGTCCTGCGCAAGAGCGTGGCGGGCATAGAGAAGGAGCTCGAACGCCAGCTCGGTCGCGACGAGCTGGCGCAGCTTCGTCAGTCGCTCGTCGAGCTCAATGGCTCCGCGTTCGTGCGGGACTACCGGGAGCGCACCCGCCAGCCACAGGTCATCGCGGACGCGACCCGGTAGGGCACCTCCTGGCACACTCCTCGAGCGGTACTCGCTGCCGTCGGACCCGCGGTGGGGGCGGCTCGAGGAGAGCTCCCTGCCCGGCGGCGCCGGGCGCCGGGCCTCAGTCGGCCGTCGAGCGCGCCACCTCATCGAGGATCCGGGCCAGCTCCTCGATCTCGGGCTCGGCGAGCATGGCCAGTCCGGCCGGGAGCCGTTCCAGGATCTCGTTGGCCCGCCGGGCGGCCGCGGTGCCCCGCGCGGTCGTCGCCACCAGCTTGACGCGGCGGTCGGTCGGATGGCTGCGCCGCTCGACGAGCCCCTGGCGCTCCAGTTCGTCGACCACGATCGTGGCGTAGGGCTTCTCGGTCCCGAGGGCGGCCGCCAGCTCCCCCATCGTCATCGGAGACGCGGCGATCCGGCGCAAGGCCCGGACCCTCGCGAAGGGAAGGCCCAGGGCATCGCTCACCTCACGGCGCCGCTCGTTGTCGAGCACGAGGTCGCTCATGATCGACCAGGCCCGCGACGCGGCATCCTTCTGTGTGGTCGCCCGCCGGCGGCCGGCCGCCGTCACGCCGGCCTCTCGAGGAATTCGGGATTGAGCTCGCGTGCGGTGCGCTCGGCCGTCCGGTGCGCCCACTGCGTCGTCACCACCTGGCCGAGCACGAGGACGATGATGCCGCACCCGGCGAGGACCAGCCAGCCGGCATGCGTCGACACCGCGGCGTGCACCCCGGCGGAACGACCGAGGGCCGAGGCCAGCAGCGCACCGACGACCGCCACGCCGAGGGTCGCCCCGACCTGGCGTGACGTCGAGGCGACGGCGGAGGCGACACCGGCCTGCGCCCGTGGCATGCCGGAGACGGCGGCGTTGGTGATGGGTGCGTTGACGAACCCGAAGCCGATGCCGAACACGGCGTAGGCGGCGAAGAGCCAGGCGAACGACGTGGTGGCGCCGATCTGGCTGAGCATGACGCAGCTGACCGTGAGCGCGGTGCCGGCGGTCAGCAGCGGGATGCGCGATCCACGCGTCCCGACGATCCGGCCCGAGATCGGCGAGAGCACGATGGTCATGACCGCCATGGGCAAGGTGGCCAGGCCGGCCTCGAGCGGCGAGAGCCCCCGCACGTCCTGGAGATACAGCGTGTTGAGGAAGAGGAAGCCCCCGAGGGTGGCGAAGGCCGCCACGGCGATGACCGCCGCGCCGGAGAACGGCGCCGATCTGAAGAATCGGAGGTCGATGAGGGGCTCGTCGCACCGCCCCTCCCACCGGATCAGCGCGATCAGGGACATGAGGCAGACCACGAACGCGGTCACGATGACCGGTGAGCCCCAGCCCCGGTCCGGCGCCTCGATGATGCCGTAGGTCAACGAGGCCAGGAGCGCGATGACCAGGGCCTGCCCCACGCCGTCGATCCGGCGCGCCCTCGGTGCCCGCGACTCGGGGATGTAGCGCAGGGTCAGCACGATGGCAGCCACTCCGACCGGGATGTTGATCCAGAAGATGGAGCGCCACCCCACCGAGGTGACCAGCACGCCACCGATCACCGGGCCGAGGGCCATGCTGACGCCGACCACCGCCGCCCAGACGCCGACCGCCTGGGCGCGCTCCCTCGGGTTCGTGAAGGTGTTGGTGATGATCGACATCGCCACCGGGTTGAGCATGGAGCCCCCGATGGCCTGGATCATGCGGAACACCACCAGCGTCGTCTGGTCCGGGGCCAGGCTGCACAGGAGCGAGCCGACGGAGAAGATCACCAGCCCCATCACGAAGGTCCGCTTGCGCCCCAAGCGGTCTGCCGTCGAACCCGAGAGCATGAGCAGGCTGGCAAGCACCAGCGTGTAGGCGTCCACCGTCCACTGGAGACCCGACACCGAGGAGCCGAAGTCCCGCCCGATGGAGGGCAGCGCGACGTTCACGATCGTCACGTCGAGACCGACGATGAGCAGGCTCATGCAGCAGATGAGCAACACCCCGATGCGCCGGCCCCGGCTCAGTTCGATCTGCGGTATTTGTTGTAAAACCATAATAGTGAAGTTATTATAACTATTTCAGGGCGCAGGTCAACCGGGAGCCCCAGGGTGCGTGCCCTGACGGGAGGGCACCACACAGGTCGGAGCCTCGACGGGGCTCCTAAGATCGCTCGCGTGCAAGGGCCTGCCACCAGGTGCACAACCGTGCCCTGCCTGGCGCCCCGGACCGCGCGCTGAGGCCGTCGTCAGTGCGTCCGGCGCGAGGTGACCACACCCTGACCCTCCCCGACGGCCGCACCCTGGCCTACGCGATCTGTGGCGACCCCGCCGGGCCGCCGGTGCTGAGCTGCCATGGCGGGCTGGTGAGCGGTCACGACGTGAGCCCCGCCGACGAGATCGCCCGCGCCCTGGGTCTGTGCGTGATCTCTCCCGACCGGCCCGGCATCCACGGTACGGACCGGCTGCCCGGTTACGGAGTGCTGCCCTGGGTGCGCGCCGACCTGCTGCCACTCCTCGAGCACCTCGAGGTCGGACGGATCGGCGTGATGGGCTGGTCCGAGGGCGGCCAGTACGCACTCGCCGCGGCGTTCGAACTGGGGGGACGGGTCAGCGGCTGTGCCGTGATCGCCGGCTGTCCACCCCTCGACGACCCCGCCACGCTCACGCAGTCCAACCGGCTCGATCGTGCCCTGGCCGTCCTCGCCCGGAGGGCACCGGTGGCCGTGCGGGTGATGGCGGCCGGCACCCGCCTGCTCGCCAGGCACGCGCCGCGGGCGCTGCTGCGGGCCTCGCTCCACGGGCAGACCCGGGCCGAAGCCACGGCGGTCGGTGCACTGGGTGGGTGGCTGCCCACCATCCTCGGTGAGGGAGCAGCACAGAGCCGCGGTGTCGTCGACGAGTACCTGGCCGCCGTGGCCCCCTGGGGATTCGCCCCCGAGGACCTGTCGGCGACGATCACCGTCTATCAAGGTACGGCCGACACACTGGTGCCCGAGGCGTGGGGTCGGACGCTCGCCGATCGCATACCCGGGGCGTCCCTCGTCCTCTACCCCGGCGAAGGCCACTTCATCGCCCTGACCCGACGTGAGGAGGTCCTGCGGTGGCTGGCCGGCCTCTGACGCGACCCGGCGAACTGACGGCTTCGAGGCCGACACTCGCCTCGGTGTCCTGAGCACGGTGTTCGAACGCTTCAGCGATCGGGCCCGGGCCGTGCTCACGCCGGCACAGGAGGAGGCGCGCCTGCTGAACCACAGCTACATCGCCACGGAGCACCTCCTCCTCGGCATCGTGCGCGAAGGACAAGGTGCCGGTGCCACCGTCCTGGCCAGCCTGGGGGCGAGCCCGGCGCGCGTGCGCCAGGAGGTCACCCGGCTCCTGGCCCAGGTGTCGGACCCGTCGGGCCCGGGAGGGACGGGCGCCCCCGCGGCGGGCCCGTCGGCGAAACCCTGCTGCCCGCGGTGCAGCGCGAGCGTCGCCGACGAGGCGCGATTCCGCACGATTGCGGTGCCGCGCGACGTCGACGACCCGGAGGGGGATTCCGTCACGATCGATGTCGTGTACCGCGGGCAGTGCGGCAGCACGCTGCACATGTTCGGGACGAGCTGACGACGGGCAGCCGAGCCGGAGCACCGGCGTCCGACCGGCGCCTCTCCGCCGCTCGGTCAGCTGATCAGTGGATGGTGGAGCTGATCAGTGGATGGTGGAACTGATCAGTGGATGGTGGAGAGGACCACCGCAAGCAGCGCTCCGGCCAGGACAGCCAGGACGAACCACGCCGTGCGCCTGCTCCACGCGGACCTCTCCACCGACTGCGTCTTCATCAGCTCGCGCATCGCGATGCCGGCGGGGCTGAACGGATCGACGCCCGCCCCGGACGGCTGTCTCGACTTGGTGGTGCCCCGCTCGCCCGTGTCGTCCGAACCAGGCTCTGGCGGCACCGACCCCTCTTCCGGTCGTTCCGCGACCACGACGGAATCATACGGCCGGGCCGTCAAAGAGGGCGCCTCAGGCGGCGGTCAGCGTCCGCTCGGTGGCCGTCTCGGTGGCCGTCCGCTCGGCGGCCGTCCGCTGTACCTTCTCGGCGACCGAGGGGGCGATCTCGATGATCTGGCGGAATTCCCTCGGTGAGCCGACGTAGATCACCGCGTCGGTCACGGTCGTCACGGTGGCGTTGCGCCGGCCACGGCCGTTCGCCTCGAGCAGAGCCATCTCACCCACGAGTCCGCCGCGACCGATCCGGGCGATCGTCCGGCCACCCTGGCGCACTTCCGCCTCGCCCTCGGAGATGATCATGAACTCGTCGCCGCGCTCACCCTCGCGGACCAGGACCTTGCCGGCCGGAACGGTCAGCATCGTGAGCTGCCGGGCGACGTCAGCCAGTTCCGAGCGGCTGGTGTCCGAGAAGAGATCCAGTTCCCGCAGGTCGTCTTTGGCCAAACGCATAGCAATCCTCTTTCCCATGTCTGACACCCAGGGTGGCGCCCTCGGTACTATCTGTCAACCAGCTAGAACAGATTGTTTGCATCCTTTATTCCGATGGACTCGCCCATTGAGCGCCGGGAGGGCCCTCCCGTGAGGTGCTCCGGCCCGACCCGGCCGACGGCCGATCGGGCGCTCGTGACGTCAGCCGGCGGTGGCGGCGTGGGCGAATTCCGACCAGGCCGCGACCCATTGCGGCCAGACCGCCTGTGGGTAGTCGTGCCCCATGCCGTCGATCTCCACGTACCGGGCCCCTGGAACGAGCTCCGCCGTGCGACGCCCACCGCTCGGGTCGATGAGGGTGTCCCTGCTGCCGTGGATCACCAGCACCGGCAGCTCGAGCTTCGCCAGCTCGTCGGAACGGGAGCCGTCGCGCCCCACCGCCTTCATCTGGCGGCCGATCCCCGCCGGGCAGAAGCAGCGGTCGTAGGCGGCGGCGGCCCGGGCCCGGATGGCGTCCTCGTCGAGCCACTCCGGCTTCGATCCGTACACCCGATGCGCGGCCACCTGGTGGTCGATGTAGGCCGACCTCGATTCGGCCGGGGGTGCCATCAGGAAGGCGAGGGCCGCATCGGAACTGTCGCCGTAGCCCGGCTCTCCGGTCCTCGACATCACCGACGTCATGGACAAGAGCCGATCGGCGTGGTCGATGGCCAGCCGTTGGACGATCATTCCGCCCATTGAGCAGCCCATCACGTGCGCCCTGTCCACGCCCACCGAATTGAGCACCGCGACGGCATCATCGGCCATATCGGCCAGCGCGTAGTCCACCCCGTCGAGCTTCGACGAGAGCCCGACGTCGCGGTTGTCGAACCTGACGACCCCGAAGCCTTCGGCACAGAAGAGGAGGCACCACTCCTCCGCATAGTTGATGCACTGCGACCCCAGCCCGTTGACCAGCAGCAGCGTCGGTGCGCTCGGATCACCGAACGTCTCGTAGTGGATCTCGACCTCACCGTTCCGCGTCGTGCTCATGTGCCCTCCCTCGGGCGGCGATCGTAACGGTGGACGGTGGACGGTGGCGCGGTGCGGAGCGGCATGGCGGCCGCCGTGGTCAGCGGGCGCGTCGGCGCAGTTCCTTGTCCGCGATGGCTGCCGGCACCCAGCCGACGTCGGTGTCGTTGAGGTCCGAGCCGGGCGGGACGATCTCGTCGATGCGGTCGAGCACGTCCACCCCCAGGCGGAGCTCGAGCGCGGGGAGCTGCGACTCGAGGTGCTCCATGGTGCGGGGCCCGATGATGGGAGACGTCACGGCCGGGTGCTCGAGCACGAAACCGAGTGCGAGCTGAATGAGGCTCAGCCCGGCGTCGTCAGCCACCTTGGTGAGCTCGCCGACCGCCTGGATCTTCTGCTGGTTCCCGGGCAACTCCATGTCGTAGTGGTGCGGCAGCATCGCCGACCGGCGGCTCGTGTTCTCCTTGCCGGGCCCGAAGGCGCCGGAGAGCCAGCCACCGGCGAGCGGGCTCCACGAGAGCACGCCCATGCCGTACTTCTGGCAAATCGGCAGCACGTCCTTCTCGATCCCGCGCACCAGCATGGAGTAGGGCGGTTGCTCGGTGACGAACCGCTCCCGGGCCCGGCGCTCGGCCACCCACTGGGCCTCCACGATCTCGTGGGCCGGGAAGGTGGAGCTGCCGAAGTAGCGGATCTTGCCCGCCCGCACCAGGTCGGTCAGCGCCCCCAGCGTGTCGTCGATGTCGGTCTCGGGCGACGGCCGGTGGATCTGGTACAGGTCGATGTAGTCGGTGCCGAGGCGGCGCAGGCTGTTGTCGCACTCCGCCATGATCCAGCGACGCGAGTTGCCCTGTGCGTTGGGGTCCTGGCCCATCTGCCCGTGCACCTTGGTCGCGAGAACGACCTTGTGGCGCTTGGTCTTGGCCAACGCCTTGCCGACGATCTCCTCGGACTCGCCGAACGAGTAGACGTCGGCGGTATCGATGAAGTTGATGCCGGCATCGAGGGCGGCGTGGATGATGCGGATCGACTCGTCGTGGTCCTGGGTGCCCCAGGCCCCGAACATCATCGCCCCCAGGCAGAGGGGGCTGACCTTTATGCCGGTGCGGCCGAGTGTGCGGTACTCCATCACGCCGACACTAGCCAGGGACCTGGTCGAAGGCGCCGCGGTCCGCGCTCAGCCGCCGAGACGCGCGCTCGAGTCGGCCGCCGCCCAGAGCAACACGGGCTCACCGGTCCTCTCGAAGCTGCGCAGCGCCGCCTCGGTGAGCTTGATCGCGTGCTCGTCGCCCGAGGCCAGCGCCTGCTCGACGAGGGAGTCCCGAGAGGGGGGTGTGTCCGGCCCGGCCACCGGGCTGTGGCGGTCGACGTCGTAGGCGACGTGCAGCGCCGCCGCGGCCTGCCAGACGTAGCCCAGCGCGGCGTCGCGGTCCTCCTCGAGCAGCCACGGGAGCAGCAGCTCGCAGGCGAGCGGGGAGGTCACGGCGTGCAGGAGGCCCATGGCCCCGCCGGCGTCGGCGTTGCGCAGGTAGGCCAGGGCCCCGCCGACCGCGAGCCCGTCCAACAGCTCCGCCGCCCCGCCGGTCCAGCCGAGCGAAGCGACCGCCTGCTCGAACTCGTCCGCGATGTCGGCGATGCCGGCCACCATGTCGCTGATGAGCACCTGGCGTGGCGCATCCTCGGGAAGGTAGGGCAGGTCGGCCAGCGCCTCGGGCACGCCTTCGTGCCCGATCAACAGCGGGGGGCCGGGGAGCTCGACGTAGCTCGACGCCCAGAACGCGAGCCCGCTCGCGACCTCGAGGCGCCGCGGCGGTGTGTCCGCGGCGGCCAGCGCGCGGACGGCGTGGCCCGTCCGGATGAGCCCGTGCGTGGCCGCCCCGACCGCGCCCGGCAGCAGCCGCGGGGCCCACTCGCCGACGACGACGTCGGCGGGGCGGTCGGCCACTTCGCGCTCGAAGAGGGCCAGCCATTCGGGGAAGCGATCGGGCCGGCCCAGCGCGGCGGGCCAGTCCTCCTCGGTCAGCGGCCGGACTGCCGATGGCGGGGCCTCGTCGAGGCGGCGCCGGTACTGCTCCACCCACCCCGCGATGGCATCGTCGCGACCCAGGTGTGCCAGTGCCTCGGCGACCATCGGGCCATGATTGGCCAGGCCGATCGACCCGTACCGGGGTGCGGTCGCGGCGAAGACCGTAAGGGCATCGTCGAGGGCCTCCGTGGTCACCGTCCCAGTATGTCGGGGTCCGGGCCCCGGCGCCCGTGCCGGCGGCCGCTACGATCCGGCATTTCGGCGACTGGAGGTTCGATGGCGACCACGCCACCGTTGCACGGCATCAGGATCATCGAGTGCTCTGCACTCGGGCCGGCGCAGATCACCACGCCGCTGGTGGACCTCGGGGCGGAGGTGATCAAGGTCGAGCCCCCGGCCGGCGACTACATCCGCGAGATGACCTGGCCGATCGTCGAGGGCACGTCCCTCATGCACCTGCACCTCAACCGGGGCAAGCGCTCGCTGGTGCTCGACCTGCGGACGGAGGCGGGCGTGCGGATCCTGAAGGAGCTCGCCGCGACGGCCGATGTGGTCGTGGAGGCGATGCGCCCGGGATCGCTGGCGCGGCGCGGGGTCGGGTTCGATGACCTGCGGGAGATCAACCCCAAGATCGTCTTCTGCACCATCTCGGGCTACGGCATGACCGGCCCCTACCGCGACTACCCGAGCCACGGCATCGCCTACGACACCTGGGCCGGCATCGTCAAGGTCGCCACCGACGACGAGGGATTCACCTACATCCCCGAGCACGTGTCCATCGGGATCAACGCCGGGCCGCTGTTCGGCGCGCTCGGCATTCTCGCCGCGGTGATCCGCGCCCGCGACAGCGGCGAGGGCTCGTACATCGACGTCGCCCAGTCCGACGCCGCGGCGGCCATGGACTGGTATCGCAGCGAGACCTGGCGGGCCTACGAACGACCGGAGTCGGAGGTGACCGGCAACAAGGCGGACGGCTACGAGCGGCGGGCCCCGGGCACGGCGGGCATGGTCGAAGGTGTCCGCTACCAGGTCTACGAGACCTCGGACCACCAGCATGTGCTGTTCATGGCATCGGAGCAGGCCTTCTGGAAGAACTTCTGCGAGGGCGTCGACCGGATGGACCTCTTCGAGCGCTGGCCGGGCTCGAAGTACGCCGACCACGCCCGCGGCAACCGGGAGCTCCAGGCCGAGTTGCGCGACATCTTCCGTACCAAGACGGCGAAGGAATGGCTGGACTTCGGTGGCGACATCAACACGCCGATCGCACCGGTGAACACACCCAAGACGCTGCTCGACGACCCCCAGTTCGCCGATCGCTTCCCCCTCCTCCCGGCCGAGGACATGGGCGCCGACCAGCTCTTCACGCCGTTGCACTTCGTCGGCGAGGAGCTGCCGCACCCGGCCAAGGCGCCGACCGTCGGGCAGCACACGGAGGACGTCTTGCGCTCCGTGCTCGGGTATGACGACAATCAGATCTCCACCGCCCGTGACGGAGGGGCATTCGGAGCCGACGCGTAGGCGGTGTCGCCGGCCAAAGGGAGGGTCTGATGGACAGGGTCCGGCTGGGAGTGCTCGGCGCCGGCAACATCGCTGCCATGAACGTGCGGGGCTACCTCGAGGATCCCCGCTGCGATGTCGTCGCCGTGTGCGACACCGACGAAGAGGTGGGCCGCCAGGCCGTCAAGGAGTGGGGCGCGGAGACCTTCTACCCGGATCTGTCGGACATGCTGGCCGATGACTCCATTGACGCCGTCGAGGTGCTGACCCCGACGCACCTGCACCACGACCACGTGATCGCCGCGCTCGAGGCGGGCAAGCACGTCTCGGTCCAAAAGCCCGTGGCCAACTCTGTCGAGGACGCCTTGGAGATGGGGGCGGCGGCGGAGCGGACGGGTCTCACCCTGCGCATCAGCGAGTGCTTCGTCCACTACCCGCCGCTCGAGCTGGCGAAGCACCTGGTCGCCGACGGTGCGATCGGCAAGCCGACGTCGCTGCGCATCCGCACGCTGGTCGGGCAGACGGACTCCGAATTCCAGGCTGCGCTGCGCCCCGAGGGGTACGGCTGGCGGCTCGACAAGCGGAGCCCGGGTGGTCACCTCTTCGACGACATGGTGCACAAGTACGCCATGGCGCTGTGGCTGCTCGACCTGGACATCACGTCGGTGCAGGCAGTGGTGCGGCGTCGAGACCTCTTCTTCGAGCCCTGCGCGGTGATCTTCGAGTACGAGGACCCCGAGGTGCTGGGCATGATGGAGGTCCAGTACTCGCCGAACTTCTACATGCGCTCCCAGTACTACGGCGCTGACGAGTTCTTCGAGATCACCGGCGACGAGGGGCAGATCTGGGTGACGCGCGCCACGGGCGAACTGCTCGACCTCGCCCCCGTCATGCTGTTCACGGGCACCCCGCACGAACGCAAGACGACCGAGTTCACCGACCTCGACGCGGACTGGGGCGCCGGATTCGTGCGTTCGTCGCAGCACTTCGTCGATGCCCTGCTGCAGGGGACGGCAGCGGCCATGACGGCCGCCGAGGCCACCGACGTCCTGCGCCTCTGCTTCGGGGTCTACCAGGCCGCCCAGCTCGGTGCCGCCGTCGACCCCCGCACGGTGACCGGCACGGTCAGCCCGCCCGGCTGGGGTGAGTGGTAGTCACTCCCAGGGCGGCCGTCCCACCTCGATGCGTGGCAGCGCGGACGGAACGCTCCCGAAGCGGTCGTCGGCGTCAGCCCATTGGCGCCGGGCCTCCGAGATTTCGTCGCGGGTGCGACCCACGAAGTTCCACCACATGAGGACCGGCTCGGGGAACGGGACGCCGCCGAGCAGCAGCGCGCGGGCCGGGGCGTCCACCACGAGCCTGCACTCGTCACGCCCCGCGCCGAGGTAGGCGAGCACGCCGGGCTCGGCGACGCGCTCCCCAACCCGCACGCTGCCCTCGAGCACCACCAGGGCGTGCTCGTAGTCGGCGCGCAGGGGCACCACCGTCCCGCCCGGGTGCAGGGCCAGTTCCGCCCCCATGTGCTCCGTGTCGCGCCGGGCCGGCGAGGTGAGCCCGCCGAAATCGCCGATGAGCACGGAGGCCTCGCCGCCGTCCAGGTCGCGCCGCGGCAGCTCCGCGTGATGCTCGAATTCGTCATACGGGAGGGCGGCCGCGAGGCCGAGCTGGTCTACCGCATCGCCGGCAACCGGCTCGAGCTGATCCACACGCGCGTTCCCGAGGAGTGGGCGGGGCGGGGCACCGGGGGCCGGCTCGTCCGGGCCGCGCTGGCTCGGGCCCGCTCCGAACACCTGATCGTGGTGCCGTGGTGCCCCTTCGCCAACCGCTGGCTCCGCGACCACCCGGACGAGTCGGCCGGCCTCGTCATCGACTGGGAGGACCCGCGCCCGACCCCTTGAGCCGGTGCGAGGACCGGTCGAAGAACTCGACGAGGATGCGGGCGACCTCGTCGGCATGGGTGAGGAACCCGATGTGGCCGGCCCCGGCAACCTCGCGGTACTCGCAGCCCGGGATCTCCCCGGCGGCCTGGCGCGCGTAGCGGGGCGGCGAGTCGGTGTCGTGCTCGAACGCCAGCACGAGGCAGGGCACGTGCACCTCGGGCCACCGGGTGGTGCGGATGGGATCGGTCGACCAGGCGAGCGCCGCCTCGTACTGGCCGAGGCGCCCGGGGTTGGGCCAGACCGGCACGTCGCCCATCAGCGACAGCCAGGTGCTCACCACCTCGGAGTCCTGGAGGTCGGACGTCGGCAGGTAGCGCATCGTCTCGGTGGCGTAGAACAGCGGCGGCAGGTCGTAGTCCAGGCGGGCGAGGTCCCGCTCGACCGTCGTGATGGCGATCTCCCATGCGGTGGGTCGGTTGGCGCTGCCCATGAGCGCGGCGGCACGGATCCGCTCGGGGTGGTCCAGCACGAGGGTCTCCGCGATCCACCCGCCCATGGAATGACCGGCCACCCGCACCGGGTCGTGCCACCCGAGATGGTCGAGGAGCGAGAGGGTGTCATCGGCCATGGCGTCCACGCTGTAGGGAGCGGGGGGCGAGGAGGACGGCTCAACTCCCCTGTTGTCGAAGGTGGCGACCGCGTACCCGGCGGCCGCGAGTGCCGGCACGAGCGACAGGTGCCAGGCCGCGGCGGGCTGGCCGCAGCCCGCGACGAGCAGCAGCGGCTCCCCGTCGCCGGTGACCTGGTAGTCGAGGGTGACCCCGTCGGCGCTGAGCTCAGGGATGAAGCACCTCCGAGAGCAGCTTCGGGGCCACGTTGCGCCCGGTCAGGATCACCACGGTCTCCCTGCCGGATGCGTCGGGGCTCACGACCCCGGCGCGCAACGCGGCGACGCCGACCGCGCCGGCGCCCTCGAGCACGAGGCCCATCTTGGTGGCGGAGTAGGCCATGGCGGATCGGATGTCGGCCTCGCTCACCGTGAGGACCGCGACACCGTGCTCGAGCGCGATGTCGACCGTCACGGCACCCGGCTCGAGGTTGCCGGCCAACCCGTCGGCCACCGTCGGCTCGACGTCGATCGGGACGATGCCGCCCGCCGCCAGGGCCGTGCTCATGGAGGGCGACGCCTCGGACTCGATGCCGACGACACGCACACCCGATCCCTCCAGGCCGAGGATGACGCCCGAGAGCAACCCCCCGCCGCCGCAGGGCACGATCACGGTGCCGAGGTCGGGCACCTGCTCCAGGAGCTCGCGGGCGAGTGTCGCCTGGCCGGCGATGACGTCGGGATCGTTGTACGGCGAGATGTAGCGGCTCCCCTCGGACGCGGACAACTGGAGCGCGTGCGTCTCCGCCTCGCGGTAGCCGTCGCCATGGAGGACGAGGCGCACGTCGAACTGCTGGAGCGCCGAGACCTTCGCCGCGGACGCTCCCGTGGGCACCACGACGGTCACCCGCGCGCCCAGCTTGGAGGCCGCGTAGGCCAGACCGAGCCCGTGGTTGCCGGCGGAGGAGGCGACCACGGCACGGCCGGGATCCTCCTCCAGCGTGGCCGACACGGCGGCCAGACCGCCCCGCACCTTGAAGGAGCCCGTTGGCTGGAGCGTCTCGATCTTCGCCGTGACCGAGGGCCCGAGCTGGGGAGTCCCGAAGACGGGCGTCACCGGGAGGAAGCGGCGGACCGCCTTCCACGCAGCCTCCATGTGGGCCGGACCCGGGACGATGACGTCGCGCACCAGTCCAGTCTGGCCGAGGTGCACCTGGCATGCTGAGCGCCGTGCGGACCGGGACCAGGACCATCGACGGCGCCACCGTCCGGGTCCATGCCGACACCGCCGCCATGGCCCGGGCGGCCGCCGACGAAGCACTAGGCGTCATGCAGGCGGCAGTCGAGGCCCGGGGCGTCGCCCACGTGATGTTCGCCACCGGGAACTCACAGCTCGCCTTCGTGCGCACGCTGGTCGGGACGGCGGGGGTCCCCTGGGCCGACACCGTGGTCTTCCACATGGACGAGTACGTGGGGGTCGCCCCCGACCACCCGGCAGGGTTCCAACGATGGATCCGCGAACGCATCGTGGAGCCGGCGCATCCCCGGGCCGCCTACTACGTCGAGGGGCTCGGCGACCCCGCCGCCGAATGCGCCCGCTACGCCGGGCTCCTGCGGTCGCATCCGCTCGACCTGTGCTGCCTCGGGATCGGGGAGAACGGGCATCTCGCCTTCAACGACCCGCCGGTGGCCGACTTCGCCGACCCGCTCGACGTCAAGGTGGTCGAGCTCGAGACGGCCTGCCGGATGCAGCAGGTGCACGAGGGCCATTTCGCCGATCTCGACGCGGTGCCGGCGCACGCCATCACGGTGACCATCCCTGCGCTCCTGCGGGCCGGCCGGGTGCTGGCCATCGTGCCCGAGGCCCGCAAGGCGGAGCCGGTGCGCGACGCGCTGACCGGACCGGTCGCCACGTCGTGCCCCGCATCGGCGCTGCGCACCATCGACCACGCCACCATCCACCTCGAGCCCGAGTCGGCGCGGCTGCTTCCCGATTGAGGGGGCCCCTTCGTGGGGGTCTCAGTCCCCCCGACGCCCGGTGACGTCGTAAAGGTGGTGGACTGGGTCGTGGACGAAGTAGCGACCGAAGCCGGCAATGCTGAAGCTGGCGCCGTCGCTGCGCCGCCCGCGGCGCTCCCACCGGTCGCCCTCGACACTCTCGAAAGCCGACGCCAATTCGCCGGCAACACCCCTCAGCTGCGCCGAGACGACCGCAGGGTCCTGTTCGAGGTAGCGCTCCTCGACGGCGGTCGCGTCCTGGTCCCAGTTCGGGTAGAGCGGGTCGTCCTCGCGCAGCATCAGCCCGAGGCGACTGCGGTAGAGCAGGCACACGTCACGGACGTGGCAGGCGTACTCGATCGGCGCCCAGCGGTCGTCCGCCGGCCGGAGCCGGAGCTCGCCGGCCGGCCGTTGCAGGATGCGCACCCAATCGTCCGCGTTCTGCCGCAGCACCGGCGCGATCGACTCGGGCGGGAGCGCCGAGGCGTCGAACCCGCACTCGGGGCAGGGGCGTTCGAGCACCCACGTCCAGTCCTTGTCATCGGGCACGATCGGCATGTTCAGGCCTCCGCGTCGCGGTGGAGCCAGGCCAGCAGATCCGCCGGGGCCATGCCGGCGACGCGGTCGCGGTAGTGGGCCAGCTCATCGGCGCTCAAGAGCGCCAGGCCATCACCCGAGACGCCGTGGCGGAAGAACGCCGCGGGGTCCTTCAACACGCCGAGCCCGGCGGGGGCGGACGCGCCGGCGCTCTCACGCATCACGTCGAACGTGGCGGCCTGGACCAGCGCGGGCCAGCGATCCTCGTCGACGGGGATCCCGAGCACCTGCGAGAGCCTGCGCATGGCGCCGTCGAGGTCGGTGACGAGGTCGTCGTAGTGCACGAGCACGACGTTGGGACGGTGCCGACGTGCCCAGGCGTCGGACAGGTGGAGCATCGCTCCGGGCAGCGTGTCGAGCCAGACCCGGGGATCACCCTCCCAGTCGATGAATTCGAGGAGCCACTCGTGCAGCGGCGGGCGGGGGCGACGAGGGTTCTCGGGCTGCCCGATGAGCTCCGCCATGCGGCGCCGGTCGATGTTGTCGCTGTGGTGGTAGAGCGACACGGCCATATCGAGCGGGTGGCGGCCCACGACGATGTAGGTCGCCCGGTCGTCGAGGGGCACACCGTCGAGTGGGGTGTGGGTCTTGACGACACGCCGGTGGGTCTGTGCGCCCAGCCGCGCCATCACGTCGTCCTTCGGCTGGACCAGCCAGTCCAGCCAGGGCGAGAGCGAGCTCAGGCGGCCCGGCAGATCGGGCGTGCCGAACACGAGGAGCAGGCAGATCATCTGGACCCAGGTCGTGCCGGACTTGGACCGGGTGCTCACCACGATGTCGCCCGGGCGGAAGTCGAAGCCCCACCAGCGGGCGCTGTCCTCGTCGGGCGACGCGTAGCGGCGCGGCGGCGCCCCAGCCGCGACGGGGTCCGACACCGGGCCCGGCGGAACGTCGCGGTCCTTCCCCACGTCCCCAGTTTCGCGGACGGCGCGCCGGCCGCGGCGAAGCCACGGCAACCACCTCGAACCCGACGGGCAACGCCGGGGCAATGGCCGATCCGTAGCTTGCGGACACGGAGATCTGGGTGCCGGGCCGAGGGCCGGGACACCCGACGGAGGGGGACTTGACGATCGCGATCGCCACGGAGCGAATGGACCCGACCGCTCCGGAGGACACGCCGCGTCGGCGGCACCGTCGGCTCAAGAGGATCCTCATCGCCACCGGGTCCGCGTTGGTCGCGCTGATCCTCTTGGCGGCCGGCTGGATCGGCTTCAGCCTCTACCGCATCGACCACGCCGTCCACCACGTCGGCATCCCGGCCTCGCTGCTGGCCAAGGGCAAGAACGACCTGCTGGCCATCGTGAAGGGCCCGGACCACAGTGAGCAGATCTTCGTCTTCCACGCCATCGGCGGGCACACCAACGTGCTGCAGATCCCCAAGGGGCTGGGGCTGCCGCTGCCCGGCGGGGACACCGTCCCGATCGACACGCTCAGCCTGCACGCCCCGCGCACGATCATCGCCGGGCTCGACCACCTGGGCATCCCCGTGACCCACTACGTCGGCGTCGACCTGCACATGGTCAGCCCGACATCGAGCCTCGGCCAGTTGGCCACGGGGAAGCTCTCGGTCTCGTCGATGATCTCGGACCCGACGGGCGCCACCTCGCTGCTCGAGCAGGTGGCGTCACACATCTACCTCGGGCCGGGCACGCCCGTGTCCGCCGTCCTCTCCCTCATGAACGTCCCGACGTCGCACCCCGTGTCCGTTCCGACCGATACGGACGTGCACGGCACCATCGTCCTGGCATCGCCCTTCTCGACCATTCTGCGCGGCTTCCTGTAGATGGGGGCGGGGGGGCGGCGGGGCGGGGTCCGGGCCTGGCGGCTCCGGTTGCGCCGGGCAGTGCACCGCGACCCGTCCGACCGGCCCGCGGAGCACGTGGATCCGCCGGGCGATGCGAGCGTCAGCTGGGGAGCGCCGGGGACGGAGACAGCTGGGCGGGGCACCGGCGCGGTGACCGGGGGTGCGACCAGCGGGCAGGACTCACTCGACCAGGTGCTCCGACGGGCTGCCGCGGCGCGGACCGAGCGGCCCGACGACGTGGGCTGAGACCCGACGGCCGCCCTCAGGACCCGGGGCCGGCGGACCCGCCGTGGCCGAGCCAGCGGTCCAGGAAGGGCAGGGCCTCGGTGCCGTGCCACTGGTGGCCGCCGTCGAAGATGTCGTGCGCCAGGCGCTCGCCGGCACCGAGCTGCTCGTAGACGAGCCTGGTGCGGCGCACGGACTCGGTGGCTGCGGCCACGGGGAACAACAGGTCCTCCGTGCCCGACTCGATCAGCATGGGGCGGGGGGCGACCAGCGCGCCGAGGTCCTCGTGCTCGAGGCGGCCCAGCATCCCGAACATGATCTGCGAGCCGCACATGTTCCACGGCATCTTGTGGCTCTCGGCCCACGAGGAGAAGTAGCCGCTCACCACGGACGCGGCCACCCGGGTGTCGACGGCGGCGGTGAAGAGCGTGACGGTTCCCCCGTAGGAGATGCCGGCCATGCCCAGGCGGGACGGGTCGACGAGCGGGTGCTGCTCGAGCACGTCGAGACAGCGACGAAGGTCCCACACGTTCTGGGCCAGCGGATTCCACCCCACCATGGCGGCATGGACGAGATTCGTGTCGCACGCGTAGTGGTCCTCGGGGTTCCAGTCGAGCCGCTCGCCGAAGCAGCGCAGGTCGGGCGCCAACACGACGTAGCCGCGGCGGGCCAGCTGGAGGGCGTAGTCGGCGTTGGGCATGTCGGTGTGCTCGAGCCCGACCGCCTGCGACTTGCCCGGACCGTGGCCGTGGCAGGCGAGGACGGCCGCGCCGGGCTCCGCGCCCTCACGCCCGTCGGGCACGAGCAGGTACGCCGGGACCGACATGGTGTCCTCGGTGTCGAACACGATCTTGTCCCGCCGGTAGCCGTCGCAGCGCACCGACTCGAGGGTCTCGACGTCGAGCGGGACGGGCTCGGGCTCGGGCCCGAGGAGTTCGGTGAGACGGGCCCGGCGGCGTTCCACCCACGCCGGCAGCTCGGCCGGGTCCCCCTCGGGGAGGGGGTCCTCGTGGACGGTGGCAGCCAGTCGGGCCATCCACTGGTACCACGGCGAGTAGTTGCGGGCGGGCGGGGTCAGGACGAGGCCCCCGGTGTCGGTGCTCATGGTCGGCCCCTCTCAGCGGCTCGGCGGTCGGTGGTGGGCCAATGTAGGTGAGCTGGGAGTGGATTGAGAGGCCGCACGCTGTCGGGCAGACTGGCGACGTGACCCTCGCCGCCACCGTCAGCGTCCACCCGATCTCCCCGACGGTCGGCGCCGAGATCTCGGGTGTGGACATCTCGGCCCCGCTCGCCCCCGAGGTCGTGGCGGCCGTCCGGAGCGCGCTGAACACGCATCACGTCATCTTCTTCCGGGACCAGTCCCTCTCGGCGGACCAGCAGGCGGACTTCGCCCGCCACTTCGGCACCGTCACGGAGGCGCACCCGGTGCTCCCCTCCATCGACGAGAGCCCCGAGGTGCTCGCCATCGACGGCAAGGTCGACCGGGCCAGCTGGTGGCACACCGACGTCACCTTCCTGGAGACGCCGGCCATGGGGTCCATCCTCTACATGCTCGAGGCACCCGAGGTCGGCGGCGACACCATGTGGGCCAGCCTGCAGGACGCCTACGACGGGCTGGCCGATCCCGTGCGCGCCATGTGCGACCAGCTGATCGCGATCCACCACGACCCCTGGTTCGCGGCGGACGTGGCCGAGCGGGGTGGCTACGAGTGGGACGGCACCTGGCGCGAGAGGCTCCTGCCCGCACTCCACCCCGTCGTGCGCACCCACCCCGAGACCGGTCGCAACGGCCTCTTCGTCAACCGGCAGTTCACCCGGACGATCTTCGGGCTGTCCGACAACGAGAGCAACGCGAACCTCGAGATGCTCTACAACCACTGCATCAAGCCGGAGTACACCTGCCGCTTCCGCTGGCGCGCCGGGTCGGTGGCCTTCTGGGACAACCGGGCCACGCTGCACTACGCGTTGGACGACTACGGGGACGCCGCCCGCTACGCCCACCGGGTCACGTTGCGCGGCGACAAGCCCTACGGGCCGGCCATGCCCCTGCCCGCGGGCTGACGGGCCGACGATCGCCTTGGCGGCGGCCGGCCTGCCGGCCGACCTCGGCATTGCCGCGGCGGCGTTCGTCGGGACCAACATCGACAATTGCCTCGTGACCATGGCCATGGTGGCCGGCGCCCCGCTGGAGCGGTCGCACCGCATCGCGGTCGGCCAGCTCGTCGGCTTCGCCCTGCTGGTCGCGGCCGCCGCTGCGGCGGCGGCCCTCCTGTACGAGTTCTCGCCGGCGGTGGTGGGCCTGCTGGGGTTGGTGCCGCTGGCCATCGGCGTGCGGGGCCTGGTCGGGCTGCGATCGGCGCGCCGGTCGGGGGCCGCGGCGGCGGCACCCCTGCGCCGCCCGAGGGCGTCCGACCGCGCGGTGGGACGGTCGCTCACTGCGGCTGCGCTCGTGACCATCGGAGCGGGCGGCGACAACCTGGCCGCCTACATCCCGCTCTTCAGGGTGGGCGGCACGTCCAACCTGGCGGCGATCACGGTCGTGTTCGTGATCGGCGAGGTGGCGGTGACAGCCCTCGTGCTGGCCGGGGGTCGTCACCCGAGGGCTCGGGCCACCATGACGCGCCTCGGCGCGGTCGCCGTGCCTGTCCTGCTGTGCTGCATCGGGGTGCTGGTGATGGTGGAGGCGGGCACGTTCTCGTTGCTGTGATCCCGCTCCGGAAGGCGGAGCTCGGAGGCCGGTGCACCCCACGCCTCGAAAATGGTCCTTTTGGCCCATGCGGCAACAGGGCTCTCACTCCGTAGTTTTGAATTGGGAGGCAATTGCGCGTGCCGGCACGACCGTACCGGCACCGTGATCCGAGGGGGGGGAAGCCCAGTGGATCGGTCGAGTCGTCGTTCGCGGAGCACCGTGGCTCCACCGCGTCGGGATCCTCCTCCCGGATGCGGGTAGATGAGCACCCTCCGGGAGCAGCCCTTGACCCTGACGGACGGGGAGCCTCTCGATACGGCGGTGGAACCGTCGGTGAGCGAGGAACCACTCCGCCGAAGCCGCCGCCATGCCCTCGCCCGACCCTGCGGCTACTACCTCGCGTCCAGGGTCGCCGTCTTCCTTGCGGCCTTGGGAGCCCAGTGGTTCGCGCCACACCTGCACCTGTTCAGCGCCATGACGACAGGTTGGGACGCGAAGTGGTACACGCTCATCGCACAGCACGGCTACCCGCACCACATCATCGACGAAGGTCACGGGAGCAGGTGGGCTTTCTTTCCCGCCTGGCCCCTCGCCATCCGCGCCACCGTCGACGTGACGCATCTGTCGTACGTCCCGGCCACCCTGATCCTGTCCTTCGCCCTGGGTCTCACCTCCGCCATCGCCGTCTGGCTGGCCGTGCGAGAGGTCTTCGGAACCGTCGTCGCCGATCGCGCCGTCCTTCTCTACGTGTTCTTTCCGACCGCGTACGTGCTCAGCCTGGGGTACTCCGAAGGCCTGTTCATCACGACGTGCGGTATCTGCCTCTATGCCCTGTCGCGGCGCTACTGGGTCACGGCCGCGGCCTGTGCCGTGGTCGGCGGCCTGACGAGGAACTTCGGAGTCGTCCTGGTCGCGTGTGTCGTTGTCGCCGCCGGGAGCGCATTCCTCACGAGTCGCAGGCTCCGTCCACTGGTTGCCGTGTTGGTCGCCCCACTCGGCTTCGTGGCCTGGCTGTTGTACTCCTGGTGGACGATCGGCACGCCATTCGCGTTCGTGCAGGCCGAGCGGTTCTGGGGGGACGCGCACTTCGTGTGGTTCGTCACCCCGATCCTGGCAGTGGTGGACATGTTCACCGGGCTGGCGGCCCTCAAGAACGGTCAAGTGGTCCTCTGCGTGCTCGGCGTGGTCTTCGCCTACGCCGGGATCGTGCTCCTGTCCAAGGCGCGCGACAACGGAGTGTCCATCCCGATGTTCTGGTGGGTGTTCACCATCGCCAGCACGCTGGCGGTCCTGAGCTCGTACCAGCCCGACAGCGTGCTGCGGTACTCCATGGCGGTGATCACCGTCTACGCGGCGTACGCGTGGCGGATGCGCCCGTCCTGGGAGGGCCCGGTCGTGGGCATGCTGGGGGTGTCGCAAGGGATGCTGATGATGATCACGCTGCTCGGGAGCCAGTTCCCCCACTCGGCCACGCTGTGGCCCTGAGGCGCTGCCTAGCCCCTCGCTGCCGCCGCGACAGCCCGTGCCAGTGAGCCGTTGATGGAGCCCGAGATCTGCATCGCACCGTCGAACGACGAGAACGAGGCCTGAGTCGGCTGGATGATGGGCACGCTGACCACCTTCCCACCCAAGTCGATCGCCAGGAGCTGGTGGAAGTTCTGCTGCGCCACCCGATCCCACGTCACCGACCCGGCACTGGTGAGGTGGATCGTCACGACCCACTGCCCACCCTGATTCCTCTGGGCTGAAGTCGACGAGACGTCCGATGCCGACAGCCTCATTTCGGACGGACCCAGGAGGTATCGCTGGGAGCCGGTTCCGCTCTCGGGCAAGGAGGTGGACAGGAGCACCGTGCGGCCCGGAACGTCGCGCGTGGAGCTCGGGTATCCGGCCAGGGCCGGGTCCGCGCGCACGTTGCCCATTGAGTACCCGAACGGCGAGCTCTGCGGGGTGACGCCGAGCGCGGTTGCTGTGAGCGCGTAGGGGGCGCCACAGGCGGGCAGCCGGCCGCCGACGCTCTTGCTCGGCGCGAAGGGGTAGGCGTAGCAGAGCACCGGCCTGATCAGCACGGTGGAGCCACCGGCCATGACCGCTGCCGGCGCCGACGGGCTGCGGGACGGGCCGGACCCGCTGGAGATGGTCGTGACGAGCACGGCGACGAGCGCTCCGACCAGGAGGGCGACGACCGAGATGAGGATCGCAGAGCGGCGGTAGCGCCGCCGCTGCCGCTGCCGCGCTTCGTGGATCAGGACCTCTGCGGGAGCCGGTGGGTCGTCGACGATCGTCGAGTCGAACATAGTGCTACTATGTATAGCACCATGATCGATGTCAAGGTCGACCGGTCCGAAGGTGTCGCCCTGCACGATCAGGTGGCCGCCGAGATCCGCCACGCCATCGCCGGTGGCGAAGCCGCGCCGGGGGAGCGCCTCCCGCCGGCCAAGGACCTGGCGGCCGTGCTCGGCGTCAACACCAACACCGTGCTGAGGGCCCTGCGGATCCTGCGCGACGAGGGCCTGTTGGACTTCCGGCGCGGCCGGGGCGTGACCGTGGCCGGCACCGCCCAGGAGAGCGCCGTGATTGAGAAGGTGCGTGAGCTCCTGGAGTTCGCCCGTTTCCACGGCTACCGGAACGAGGACGTCGTCGAGATCGTCCAGTCGCTGTCGTAGTCAGACCGCGGTCAGGGTGCCACCAGCTCGATGGCGGTGCCATCGGGATCACGGAGCTGGAGGGAGGGATGACCGCCTTCCGGCACGACCCCGGAATGCTCGATGCCGCTCTCGGTCAGGTGCGCGGCCCACGCTTCGAGGGTGTCAGCGTCCGGGACGGCGAACGCAAGGTGGTCGAGGGCCTCACCGGCTGACCGATTTGCTGCACGCGCACCCTGCGTGAGGACCACGACGAACTTCGCCTCGCGATGTCGCAGCGCGACGTAGCCGATGTCGAGGTCCTCGGCGAAGGGGACGAGGCCGAGCGCAGTGGCGTACCACCCTGCGCTCTCCCCCACGTCGGACACCAACAGCTGCACGTGCGAGAGTCCGGTGATCGGCGCGCCTCGCCGGGACTCGTTGACCGGCGTCACCTCCCGGATCCTAACCAGCGGTCGTCCCCTGTCGGCCCGGGCTCCGTGCCGACAGGGCGGAGTCCGGACGCGTGGTCCGGCACCGCCGGCCGATCCACGCCAAGATGGGGCGTTCCGGACCATGCCCGCCGACACGCTGTCACGACGTGTCGGCCCTTGACTTCCGAAACGGAGGACCTCACATGACCTTCACACCCTACGAGCGGCCCGTCCGCGCCGCCTTCGTGGGCCTCGGACGCATCTACGACCTCAACGTGCGCGCCTACCTCGACAACCCTGACGTCGAGGTCGTGGCGCTGGTCGATCCGAGCGATGAGCGCCGCGCCCAACGCGGCGCGGACTGGCCGGGGGCGCGCACCTTCGCCTCGACCGCCGAGCTGGCCGCCAGCGGCCTGGAGGTCGACGCAGTGGAGGCGCTCCTCCCCATCCCGCTCCACGAGGAAGGGGTGATCGAGCTCCTCGGGCACGGGTGGCACGTCAATCTGCAGAAGCCGATGTGCAACGACCTGGAGGCAGCGCGACGCATGACCGAAGCGGCCGCGGCGAACGACCGCCTGCTCCGCGTGATGGAGAACTACATCTTCTATGAGCCGTTGCTGCGGCTGAAGCAGGTCGTTGCCTCGGGCGAGATCGGCGACGTCAGCGGGTACCACATGAAGATGGTGGGCAGCGGACGCGGTGGCTGGGACGTGCCGGCCAGCAGCTACCACTATCAGTTCGAGCAGATGAAGAACGGCCGCGGGATCCTCGTCTTCGACGACGGGTGGCACAAGCTGGCGACCGCCCTCTGGCTCTTCGGCTCCATCAAGGAGGTGCGGGCCTGGGTGGGCGGCACCGAGGTGATGCCGGGCATCGAGATCGATGCGCCCACGACCATCGTCTGGGAGCACCACAACGGGATCCGCGGCGTCTGGGACATCACCCTGGCGCCGGACATGTACCTGCGCTCCGACTACTACACCAACGACGAGCGATGGGAGGTCACGGGTCGCCGGGGCTACGCGCGGGTCAACCGGTGCACGGGCCGGGGGATTCAGCAGCCGAGCCTCGAGGTCTACGCCGATGGGGAGATGCGGTCGTACCACTCGCTCGACGACGACTGGGCGAGCAGCTTCAGGGACTCGGGCCGGCACTGGCTGCGCTGGCTCCGGACCGGGGAGGGACCGATGCTGTGGACCGGCGACGAGGCCATGGACATCCTGCGCTTCGCCCTCGCCGCCTACGCCAGCAGCGAGTCGGGAGGTGCCGGGGTGGACCCGGCGTCTCTCTCCTAGAGCGGGCGGTGGGTAGCCTCGGTTCATGGTCAAGCTCGTGTTCTGCCTCCACCGGCGCGCCGACATCGACGAGGCCGAGTTCCACCGGTACTGGCGCGAGGTGCACGGACCGCTCGCTGCCTCCTTCGCGCCGGTGCTCGGCTTTCGCAGGTACGTGCAGGTCCATACGGCATCGGTTCCCCTGAGCGACGCCATCGCCTCGGACCGGGGCGCACCCGAGCACTTCGACGGCGTCGCCGAGCTCTGGTACGACAGCGTGGACACCCTCCTCGCGGCCGCCCGGACCCCCGAGGGTGCCGCCGCCGCCGCAACGTTGCGGGCCGACGAGGCGAACTTCATCGACCACTCGCGTTCGCCGATCTTCCTGGCCGAGGAGCACCAGGTCGTCTGACACGCGCCGCTGCCGGTGCCGCGGTGAGATGATGGAAGAGACCTATGCCCGACGTCGTCGACTCGCTGATCCTGGACCTCCTCGAGTGGGTGGGGCCCCAGCCCCGTCCCTACGCCGAGGTGATGGAGGCGTGGCGGACCTCGTGTCCTCGCCTTCCGGTCTGGGAGGAGGCCAACAGCCGGGGCTTCATCGAGCGCCACCATGAGCCCGGACACGGCGCCATGGTCTCGGTGTCGGCCGCTGGTCGGGCGTACGCGCACGGCCGCCGCTCCCTGACCGTGCCCTGACGGACCGCGGCGCCGGCCGCGCCCGGTGGCGGTGGCCTCTCCCGCCGCGCCGTGCTTGACTGCGACCACGGAGCCGGACAGATGGGAGGGGCCGAATGGAGGACCTGCAGGGCAAGGTGGCGGTGATCACCGGTGGCGCCAGCGGCATCGGCAAGGCGGTGGCCGAGCGTGCCGCCGCCGAGGGCATGAAGATCGTCATCGCCGACATCGAGGAGGGTCCCCTCAAGGAGGCCGAAGGCGAGCTGGCCGGTCGGGGCGCCGAGGCGATCGGCGTGGTGACCGACGTGTCCGACAGCGCGTCGGTCCGGGCCCTGCGGGACCGGGCCCTCGACCGCTTCGGGGCCGTGCACCTCGTCCACAACAATGCCGGGGTCGGGCTGGGCGGCCCGATCTGGGATTTCTCAGAGGAGGACTGGCGCTGGATCCTCGGGGCCAACCAGTGGGGTGTCATCCACGGCATCTCGACCTTCGTGCCGCTCATGATCGAGCAGGGCGAGGGGCACGTGGTCAACACGGCGTCCATCGCCGGCCTGACCACAACGGCCTTCCTCGGCCCCTACCACGCGACGAAATTCGCCGTGGTGGCCATGTCGGAGGCGCTCTTCAAGGACCTCCAGGTGGCCGGCGCGCCGGTCGGCGTCTCCGTCCTGTGCCCGGGCTTCGTCCAGACGCGCATCGCCGAGTCCGATCGGAACCGGCCGGCGTGGGCACCCGAGCGCGATGTCGAGGGCGCCGAGGAGCTGCGCGGTGTCATCCAGAACATGGTGGACGCCGGGATCCGCCCTGCCGCGGTGGCCGACCGCGTCATCGACGCCGTCCGCACCGACACCTTCTACATCCTCACCCACCCCGAGCTGAACGAGGCCATAGAGACGCGGACCCAGGACATTTTGCAGGGACGGCCGCCGACGCCGACCAACATCGCCTGACCGGCGGCGGCTATTCCTCCCGGAGGACGAGCGCCGTCGCGGTGTGGGCGGCTCGCCGGCCGGGGAGCACGGCGGCCGCGATGCCGAGCACCAGTGCGACGATCGCCGCGACGATGACCGACAGCACCGGCACCGTCGGATCCGGCACCGCCCCAATCTGCTCCGCGAACAGGATCCACAGCCAGCGGCCGAGCACGATGCCGAGCGGGATGCCGATCACGATCCCGATCCCGACCGCGATGGACGCGTGCCACGCTACGGCCGCCGACAGCTGGCGCTGGACGAAGCCCAACACCTTGAGCTGCGCCAGGTCTCGACGGCAGCGCCGTACCGACGATGCCAGGGCCAGCGCCAGCGCCACCACCGCTGCGAGCGCGAGCCCGCCGGCGAGCAGCAGCGGTGTGGTGCCCATGGACCGGTAATTGACGATCTGGGCGGGGTGCTGGACGCCGATGGTGGTGGCAACGTCCCGACCGCAGACCGAGTTCCTCGGTTGCACCGCCAGGATCCGGTTGGCGGCGACGGACAGCCGCTGCGCAGCGGCTTGGCCCTGCGCAGAGTCGAGACCGCCCCGGACACGCACGAAGACCATGTTGGGCCCGTTGCAGGAGGGAGCGTAACCCTGGGGGCCCAGCTGCTCTGTGACCTCGCCGGCGTCGGCGGGTACGGACGCGCCGATCCCCATGGACGTGTGGAGCCCCTCGGCGATCCCGATGGCGGGCATCGTGGCCACCCCGACGATCGTGAGCACGATGGGGTGGCGGGGGTAGCCGGGCACGTACTGCAGGTCGACGGTGTCGCCGATCCGCTTGTCGAGCTGCGCCAGTGTCGCCGCGCCGAGCACGACCTGGCGCGACGTCTTCAGCCCGTGACCCGCCACGATGGGCGGCGCCACCGGGGCACCCGGGCTCGAGAGCAGCGTCGGCACCTCCACCCCGTCCAGCTGCATGGTCGCGAGCCAGACGCCCGAGAACGACGTGACGTCGGGATCGTGTCCGAGGGTCGCCACCGCCTTGTTCGGGACGGGCCCGTACCCATCCGTGCTCTGCACTGCGTAGTCCCAGTTCCACCCGTAGAGCGCGGGGTGGGACACCAGCGTCTGCAGGCTGGCGCCGAAGGTCAGCGTCGTCGTCACGACGACCATGGCGATCACGGCCGCGACGAGCGCCCATCGGTAGGCACCGGCCGTCCTGCCGTACCGGGCGTCGACCGCGAAGGATGCACCCGCGACCGCCGACGGCGGCAACCCGGACCGGGCCATGAGTTGCACGGTGGACGAACGGCGGGCGAAGGAGCGGGAGCGCCGCTGCACGCGGTGCGGGGCGCCGATGAGGGCGAGCGCCACGGCACCCGCCCCGATCACGAGGACCAGGACGAGGACGCCGACCCCGAGCACGGTCCAGTCGGCGTTCACGCCACGATCCGGGTAGACGGGCCGGACGGGCCCGATCGGGAAGAGAACGGACAGCGCCAGCGGCCACCCCCGCGGCGAGGACGGCTCCCACGAGGATCGACCCGAAGATGCCTGCAAGGCCGTCGAGGGCGGTCGTGGCTGGGTCGGCCCCCACCGCACGCATGACGGCGAGATCGTGCTCGCGCCGGCTCAGCTGGCGTGCGACGAGTTGGATGCCGAGGAGCAGCGCAGCCAGTCCGGCGACGGCGCCGAACACACCGAGTGCCAGGGCCTCGGGACGTATCGACTGATTGGCTGCGGCCTGGAGCTGCGACGAGACCTGGAAGTCGGTGAAGTATTGCTCGGTCGAATTCCACCGCCGCTCCACGGCCCCCACGTCGGCCGCACCGTGGCGGAGCTGCACCCCGAGGTACACGATGCTGGAGTCGCCGGCCACCGATCTTGTGAGCGCCGGCGTCGCCACGATGTACGTGGGGAATTTGGCGATCTGGTCCTGCACCACCTCCCGGTTCAGCAGGCCGATGCCGACGACCTTGAGCCCGATGCGCCGGACGGGCCCCGAACCGGAGGGTGACGAGATCACGACGGGGACCACCTGACCGAGATGCAGCCCCAGCGAAGCCGCGGCGTTCTGGGTGACCATGACCTCGTCGGCGCGGTTTGGGTCGGCCATCCGCCCGCTCGTCACAGCGAAGCGATCCTGGTTGAAGAGGAGCCCGTCGACGCTGCCGACCAGCACGACGTTGTTGTCGAAGCTCCGGGACTCGACCTTCCCCGCCTTCACGAGGGACGCGCTCAGCGCGACGTAACTCTCGACGTGCATGACCTCCGGGTACCGGCGCACGGCGTCCACGAGCTGCTGCACGTTGTTCGGCTGCCCCACGCCGGGGCCGCCGCCGGCGGGTTCGATCATGAGGTCCGAGGGGTTCGTCGAGGCCAGGAAGGTCGAGAACGACGACGCGGTGCGGCGGGCCGCCGCCAGCGACCCCAGCGCGACGCCACCCACGAGCCCGATGAGGAGGACGAGCACTGCGTAGCTCCTCCGCTGCCGTCGCCAGCCGGTGACGGTTCGGTACCAGAGCGCGGGGAGGGCCGTCGAGCGCGACGAGGCGTCCGGAGGGGCTCCGGGCGCGATCACCCCGGCGGACGGGGCGGTGGCCGCGCGCTGCATGGCTCCAGCGTGCCCGACCTGCACCGGCGCGCCAATGAGGTCAGCAGGGGCATGCACCTCGTGGTAGCACGAGTGCCGACCGGCCGTCTCCCGCCCGAGGCCGGTCCCTCAGGATCCCGAGGACGATGGCAGCGGTTTGAAGGGCTGTACCGTCACCCAGCAGGTGCCCTGCGGCTTGTGGTTCGTCTTCAGCTTGCACTGTGAGGACGGCGGCACGTTGTTGTGGATCTTCACCACCTGGTACTCGGTCGGCCCGTAGAACTTGTCGGGCCCGAAACTCCAGACAGGCGACAGGCTGCCGGGGAAGTCGGAGATCTTGGACATGGCGGTCACGAAGGTACGCCGATTGAGGTTCGTCCCGGCGTTGGTGGCCGCGGTGGCGAACAGTTTGATGGCACTGCACCACGACGCGATGGGGCCCTGCTCCTCGATGTAGAAGCTGGTGCTCCCCGGCGCCGGCTTCGGGTAGGCCTTGTGCCACGACTCGTAGCAGGCCCGCACACCGGGGTCGTAGCCCCCCTCGCTCTCGGGCCGTGCGTCGTCGAAGCCGCCGAGCGTCTCGGTGGTCACGCCCTCCTGACCGTCGAGCGCCTGCTCGTACGGGACCGGGATGAGGCCGAGCGCCAGCTCGACGGTCTGCTCGTAGTCGCTCAGCAGGAGCTTGGGGAAGTACTGCTGGGACGTCTCGGCCCCGATGTAGGGGAAGAACGCCGGCTCCTCGAGGAGCGGGATGACCGACGTGATGCCGGCCGCCTTGAAGCGCTCGACGGCGAGCTGGACGTCCGAGTTCGTGGTGGCCGTCTCGTTGTTGCCGGACGCCACGGTGACGACCGTCGGCGTCACGCCCATCTTCTTGAGGTCGGGCAGCAGATCCTGGTTGAGGGCGTCCTGGTCACTGGTCCGGTCGCCCACGACCACGCCCACCTTGGCCGAGCCGCCCAGCAGCTTGGCGCTGTGACCCCACTGGACCAGCGCGGCCAGCACGGCGGCATCGTCGGGCCCGGTCCACCACAGGTAGGGCGAGCCCAGCTGCGTCCACTGCGACGTGGTCGTCCACGCCGCGATCATCGGGGTCTGCCCCTGCTGGGTGATGCAGAGCTCGTCGTCCCCGCTCCACGCCCCGAGGCCGTCCACCACCGCGAACGCCGCGGGGCTCCCCTCGGTCCAGTCCTTGCAGAGCGCCTGCATGCCCGCCTCGTCCTGCGGGTCGAACTGCACGATGATCGGGTTGATCTTGCGGCCGTGGATCCCCCCGGCGTTGTTGATCTGGTCCACGTAGAAGTTGATGGCCTTGGACTGCTCCCCGTACTCGACGTCCTCCGCGAAGCCGAGCTTTCCGGCCTCGGAATTGAGGTTGACGATCGGGAACACCACGTTGATGGAGTTCGCCGTCACGCCGCGTGTGCTCGTGCTGGCCTGTGACACCGGCGTCGGCTGGGAGGCCACCTCCGCCGCGCCTGCTGCCCCTGCCCCCCCGTCGCTCGAGGGAGCCAGGTCGATCCACAGCACGAGGCCGACGATCACGGCGAGGACGAGCAGGATGGTGCGGACCTGCATGGCGAACGGCCGCCGGCGCAGGCGGCGCCAGGACCGGCCCAACGGCGCCAGCGGGTTGACGTGCAGCGTCGGCGTGTCCATGTCCCCTTTACCCTCCGCTTTCCCCCGGTGCGGGGCCTTCCTGATGGACCGGCCCGGATGCGAGGATCGCCTCGTCGCTCGCACCAAGGTAGGCCATGAGCGCCGTCGGATCTGCGCGTACCTCCCCGGGGGGCCCGGCGACGGCGACTCGCCCCAACTCCATCACCACGACCGACGAGCACAACGAGAACACGAGGGGCACGTCGTGCTCGACCAGCACGATCGTGGTGTCGGCGACCTGGTGGATGCGCTGGAGCAGAGGGATGAACGCCTCGGCCTCGCGCTGGGCGATGCCCGCCGTGGGCTCGTCGAGCAGCAACAGCCTCGGGTTGGCCAGCACGATGGAGGCCAGGTCCACCACGCGACGCGTGCCGGTGGAAAGCTCCGCCGTCCGGTGGTCGTGGAACCGGCCCAGTCCGAACGCCTCAATGACCTGGTCGACCGCGACGCGCTTGGCCCGCTCGGCGCGGCGCGCCCAGGGCAGCTGCAGGGTCGTCGAGAGCACCGACACCTCGTGCTTCGCGTCCTCGCAGAGCATCAGCACGTCGTACACCGTCAGCTCGGGATAGAGCCGGCAATCCTGGAACGACCGGATCATCCCGATCCCGGCTCGCTCCTCGGGCATGTACTCCGCCAGGTCGACGCCGTCGAGCTCCACCGTGCCGCGGTCCGGGCTGACCAGGCCCGAGATGATGTCGAGCGTGGTCGTCTTGCCCGAGCCGTTGGCCCCGATCAGGCCGACGATGGCACCCGGCTCGGCGCTGAAGCTCACGTCGTCCACGGCGCGGACGCCGCCGAAGGTGACGCGCAGGTCGCGCACCTCGAGCCGGGCCGGGCCCGTCGGGAAGCCCTGCTGCGCCATCAGTCGACGCCTCCCGCCACGAGCTCGCGCCCGCCGGCTCCCGGCTCGTCGCCCGACGACGCCGCGGCTCCGTGCGTGGGCGGCTCTCCCGAGCGCCGCTGCAGCAGCATCCGCAGGCCGAGTGCGGTCAGGTCGCCCGCCCGGTGCAGTACTTCGGCCAGACCGCCGGGCAGGTAGAGGAGGAAGGCGATCAGCCCGATGCCGCTCGTCAGGAATTGGATGGTCGGGTTGGCCCCGAAGATCGCCGGCAGGCCCTCCAGATACAGCGCGCCCAGGATCGCTCCGGGGATGGAGCCCAGGCCGCCGATGACGACCATGGAGATGATGAGGAAGGAGATCGTCGGATCGAAGGTGTCGGTGCTCAGCCGTTGCGTGGCGAACGCGAAGCACACGCCGGCGTAGCCCGCCATGAAACCCGACAGGCCGAAGGCCAGGAGCTTGGTGCGCAGCACCGGGATGCCCATGGCCGCCGCGGTGATCTCGTTGTCCCGCACGGCCACGAGCCGCCGGGCCACGCCGTGGTCACGCCAGGTGCGCACGGCCAGCACGGAGAGCACCAGGATGCCGAGGGAGAAGAGCGCGAAGGCACGTTCGGACTGCAGGTTCAGCCCGAAGAGCTCCGGCCGGGCGATCACCTGCGAACCCGCCGGCAGCCCGGTGCACAACGTCTTGTGCAGCACGGGCAGGGTCCAGCACGTGGTGGGCAGCACCGACTGCTGCATGAAGTACGCGAAGCCCAGCGTGCTGACCGCCAGGAACAGGCCCGGCATGCGCAACGCGGGGAGCCCGATGACGATGGCGACGGCGGCCGTCACCGCGCCGGCGAAGAGCAACAGGAGCGGGAGCGGCACCGAGTTGCCCAGATGGGCCGCCATCAGAGAACCGACCGCGACCAGGCCGAACTGACCCAGGGACAGCTGACCGGCCCATCCGGTGAGGACCGTCAGGGAGAGGGCGATCACGGCGTAGATGCAGATCTGGCTGAACAGGTAGGTGCGGCCGACGTCGAGGACGAAGGGGAGCAGGACGGCCAGGCCGAGGGCCAGCCACACTCCCGACATCGAGACCGCCTGGCGCAACCGATCGGCGTGGCGCGCCACCGTTGCCTTCCCGCCCTCGGACCAGGTGGACGCGGCCCCGGTGCGCGTGCCCTTGCGCATGGCGCGCACCCGTATCAGCAGCACGACCAGGATCAGGGCGTAGAAGATCGCGACGTCGATGGCCGTCGCGTTGTTCGACGACAGCGTGTTCCACTGCAGGAGCTCGTAGAAGATCCCCACGCCGATGCCGGCCACGAAGGCGACGGTCAGGTTCACCATGGCGCCGATGAGCGCGGCCGTGAGGGCGAACAGCAGCAGGTCCGGGCTGAGGGCCTGGGTCAGCGCGCTCGTCTGGCCCGGCGCGTTGAGGATGGCGTTGAAGGCGGAGAGGGCGCCCGCCATCGTCCACGTCAACGTCGAGGTGCGGCGGATCCACACACCCGAGAGGCGGGCCGAGTCGGCATTCTCCGACATGGCGCGCATGGACAGGCCCCAGTTGGTCGAACGCACCGCCACGGCGAGTGCGATGGCGACGATGGGCGCCACGATCAAGGTGAGCACCTGTGCCGGCGTGAAGATCACCGTCCCGATGGAGAACGAGATGTCGAAGGGCACCGGGACCGGCTCGTAGAGGTTCTTGGGCCGGATGAAGGGCAGCGCGGTGAGGGCCAGCAGCACCTGGCTCAGACCGATGGTGGCCACCATGAGGAGCACCCGGGCACGGACGAAGAGCCGGCGCAGCACCAGCTCGGAGAGCGCGCCCACGCCGGCGGCCAGCCCGATCGCGAGGACGAGGGAGAACCAGTACTCGAAGTGGAAGTCGGCGGTGAGCTTGACCAGGAAGACGGCGGCGATGACCCCGACCTGGCCCTGGGCGAAGTTGATGATCCGGTTGGTGCGGTAGATCAGGACGAGGCCGACAGCCAACAGGCCGTACCCGAGGCCGATGATGGCCCCCTGCAGGACGATCCCGCTCGGGGCGGACAAGGCCAGGAGGGGCAGCACGGTCAGGCGAGCCCGGCCCCGGCGGCGCCCAGGAAGACGGGGCGCAGGAGGTCGTCGCGCTCGAGCAGCTCGGCGGTCGGCCCGTCGAAGCGGATGGCGCCGCGCTCCATGAAGAAGCAGCGCGAGGCCAGGCTGAGCGCCCGGTTCACGCTCTGCTCGACGATGATCACCGTCGTGCCGTCCGCGTTGATCCGTCGCACAATGCCCATCAGGCGGTCGACCGTCATCGGTGCCAGGCCGAGCGCCAGCTCGTCGATCATGAGCAGTCGCGGCTTGGTCATCATGACCCGGGCCAGCGCCAGCATCTGCTGCTCCCCTCCCGAGAGCGTGCCGGCCGGCTGGTCGATGCGCGCCGCCAGCTCGGGGAAGACCTCGAGGGCCTCGTCGATGGCGCCGGCGGCCCGGGCCCGGTCGCGCCGCAGGATGTGCCCGCCGATGCGCAGGTTGTCACGCACCGTGAGGCCCGAGAAGGTCATCTTGCCGCCGACCAGCAGCGCCACCCCCTGGTCGATGATCTGCTCGGGCTCCAGGTAGGTGGAGTTCATGCCGAAGACGCGGATCACGCCACGGTGCGGGTGCGACAACCCCGAGACGGCGCGCAGCAGGGTCGACTTGCCGGCGCCGTTCGTCCCCAGCAGCGCCACCATCTCCCCCTCCGCGACCTCGAGGTTGACGTCGAAGAGGACCTGGTTGGTGCCGTAGAAGAAGTCGAGGTTGTGAACCTGGAGGGCCGGGATGCCCCCACCCGCCTGCCGCCGCTTCCCCTCGGCGTAGCGCTCGAGGACGTCCTCAATTACCAAGGTGATGTCCCGGCGCACGCTGCGTGAGCCGATGACGAGCAGGAGCCCGCCGATGGCGCAGACCGGGAAGATCAGCGTGAGCGACACCACGATGCCGTGCAGGCCGCCGATGGCATCTGATATCGCGCCCACCAGCACCGACCCGGCGAAGCCGCCGAAGACGAGCGAGTACACGCCGAACATGGCGAAACAGATGGTGCGCATCTCGGGTGGGGCGGTGGCGGCCAGTGTCAGGAAGATGCAGATGGCCAACGGGGACACCGCCGCGTTGGCCAGGAACTGCAGCGTCACCACCAGCCAGAGCTGTGGCACGTAGAGGGAGAGGACGTAGAAACTTCCGTACGCCGTGATGCAGATGCCGGCGATGACGAGCGGGCGCTGCGGGGCCTTGCGGAAGTAGCGGTCGCCGAACACGTAGGCGATGGGGAGCCCGAGGAAGGCGGCCAGGCCGATGATGGCGTACACCTCGCTGCGCGACGCCGTGTCGAGGTGGAACTTGTCGATGAAGAAAAGGTTGCCGAACAGTCCGGCACCCGTCCCGGCGAAGCCGAGGATGGCCACCGCCACCAGTTCGAAGTAGAGCGAGCGCACCCGCAGCAGCCGGGTCACGGCCGAGCCGAGGAGGACCCGGGGTGCCTTCTCCTGCTGCGAATGGAGGTCCATGCCCGACGCCTTGAGGATATGGCTGCTCTCGTTGGCGCCCTTCTCCGGCTCCTTCAGCGTGAAGAGGGCCAGGCCGAGCGGAATCCCTGCCAGCGCCACCAGCAGCCCGTAGCGCCAGTCGTGCGAGATCGTGACCACGTAGCCGAAGATGAGGATCCCGATCGTCTGCGAAATGGGGTCGGAGAGGTTGTGCCAGCTGAAGATCCGCCCCCGTCCCTCGGTCGGGTAGGCGTCGGACAGGTACGAATTGTGCACCGTGTTGTTCACCCCGGTGCCGACCGATGCCGCCAGGTACAGGAAGGCGAACCACCAGACGTTGGGCGAGATCGCCATCAGGGCTCCGAAGCCGGCGAAGACCAGCAGGGCGACGCCGGCCACCAGCTTGCGGCTCCCCCGGTCGGCCCACAGCGCCAGTGGCACGGCCCACAGGAGCTGGGAGACCTGGGCGATGAAGGCCACGGCACCGAGCGAGGCGTTCGACATGTGGAACGACGTCTCGAGGTTCCTGCCGATGAGCGAGATGCCGTTGCCGAACGTCCCCGGGACCAGCGCCGCCGCGGTCATGAGGACGAGTGGCGCGTAGCCGTAGCTGTGCAGGATGCCGAGCAGCGGCGGTGGTTTCCCCTCCCCCGTGCCGGGCATGACGTCGATGTCCGCCACCACGTCGGGGTCCCGGACCTGAGCCACCGCCTCCCGGAGCAGGTCCTCTGGGACGGCGAAGTCGAACAGCGGATCGTCGGGCACCGGTTGGGGACTCTATCCCTGACACCAACGTCAGATAGGGGTGGCCGCCTCAGACCTCCGGGCGCAGGGTCGCGACGGTGAGCGGGCCTTCGGGGATGACGGCCACCCGCGCCGCGGGGCCGAGCCGCTCCAGCGCCCCCGCGACGGCGCTGTCGAGATCGGGGGCCGGCACGAGCAGCGCGGCGGCGACGGCGCGCTCGTCGAGACCACCGGTGTGCAGGTGCACCTCGGCGCGGGCCAGCACGCGGCCGAGGACCTGGGTCTGCCAGCGGTCGAGCTCCGGCTCGGCGGTGGCGCCGGCCAGGTCGGCCGGCGTGGCCGCGCCCTGCAGCAGCCGGGCGAACGCACCGCCTGCCGGCATGCCGTCCTCGCAGGCGGCCGCCATGACGATGATCCCACCGTCTCGCACGATGCGCTCGGCGGCGGCCATGCCCTTGACGGCCTGGTAGAGGTTGCGGTCGAGGGGATACCCGCCGTTGGTCGAGACGACGAGGTCGAAGGGTGCCTCCACCTCGCGCACGGCGGAGGACCGCACGTACGCGCAGGCGGCGTCGTGGGCCGCGGGCAGCGGGCCCGCGAAGACGGCCGCCACCCGGCGCGCCCGGTTGATGGCGACGTCGAGCGAGAGGTGCGGCGGCGCCAGCGCCGTGGCGGCGCGGACGAAGTCGTGCACCGGGTTCCCGGCCCGGGTGACGAAGGTGGCCCGGGTGTCGGCGATCCGCCGGGGGTGATGCGCCTCGAGGATGGTCTCGCTGGCGGCCAGACCGGGGCACACCGCCTTGGGGCCTCCGCTGAAGCCGGCGAAGAAGTGGGGCTCGACGAACCCGGTGACGATGCGCACGTCGGCCTCGACGTACTGGCGCTGCAGCAGCACCGGAGTCCCGTCGACCTCGCCCACGCACACGTGGGCGTCGCTCGTCGCGTCGTGGTCGACGATGGCGTAGCGCGCCACGATGCCCGGGCCCACGAGCTCCTCCATCTCCGCGGCCGTGGCCTGCCGGTGCGTCCCGGTGGCGCACAGGAGCGTGATGCGCTCGTCGGGCACCCCGGCCCGCGCCAGCTCGGCCAGCAGCGGCGGCAGCACGGTGCGGTTCGGCATGGGACGTGTCAGGTCGGGGAAGACGACGGCCACCGTCCCGGGCCGCCCGGCGATCTCGGCCAGCGGTGGCCCCGCCAGCGGATGCCGGAGCGCCTCGGTGATGGCCGCCGCCTCGTCGTCGAGCGCGGGCAGGTCCACCGGCGCGACGACCTCGGCGGTGTCGGGCACCTCGACCGACGTCCCCCGGCGACCGTAGGCGAGCTCGACGCGCACTCTCAGTAGGCGGGGCTGCGTGCCGGACCGGGCACCGTCTCGGTCGCGGCCAGCACCGCCTCGGCGACGTGGTCGGCCCGGGGCCGCAGGCTGCGGTAGACCTCGACCGCGCCGGGGTCCGGCTCGATGAGTGCCTCGACGGGGTCGAGCACGTCGAGCGAGAGACCCATGCCGAGGGCGCGGCCCGCCAGCAGCGCGGCGCCTGCCGAGGCCGCCTCGCCCGAGCGGTGGCGCGTCGCGGGCACCCCGAGGACCGAGGTGAGGACCTCGACCCACACGGGCAGCCCCGACCCGGCGCCGCCGAGGGTCACGCCCGCCGCGGTCGAGCCCCCGAGGCGGCCCACCGTCACGACCTCCATCACGCGCAGCACGTCCCAGGCCACCGCCTCCATGACGGCCCGCGCCAGGTCGTTGGCGCCGTGGGCCGCCCCCAGTCCCACGAAGCCCGCCCGGGCGTCGTCGCGCCACCACGGGGCACGGGCCCCGTCGAGCCACGGCACCGCCACCACCCCGCGTGCGCCCGGGGGGCTCTCCCCCGCCAGGCGCGCCAGCTCGTCGGGTGTGCTCCCGAGCAGCCTCCCGAGCCAGGCCAGGAAGGAGCCGGCAGCCGACAGGCCACCCTCGAGCAGCCAGCCCCCGTCCGCCGCCCGTGTCACCACCGCCCCGGCCGGTGAGGGGACGGGACGCTCGTGCACGGGCACCGACACGTTGCCGGTGGTGCCCCAGCTGACCATCGGGTGGTCCTCCGACGCACCCGATCCCATCACCTCGCACTGGCGGTCACCGGCGCCGATGACCACGGGGATGCCGGGCCGCAGCCCGAGCTCCGCGCCCGGCACCGACTTCAGCTGGCCGACGACGGTGTCCGACGCGACGACGCTCGGGAGCTTGCCCAGCGCGGGGCCGGCCAGCTCCCGCACGGCGTTGCCGTCGAAGTCGTACAGCCCGCTGCGCGACGCGAACGTGGCGTCCGTGACCGCCTGGTCCGTCATGCGGTAGACGACCAGATCGCGCGGCGAAAGGACGAGATCGGCCGCGTCGAGGCGCCCGGGCTCGTGCTCGGCCAGCCAGGCCAGCTTCGCCGCCACCGCACCGGCGTCGAGCGGGATCCCGGTACGGGCCCGGTTGATGTCGTCGCCGCCCATCCGCTCCGCCAGCGCCCGCGCCTCGGCGGCGGCCCGGTGGTCGGACCACAGGATGCCCTTGCCGACGGGGTCCCCCTTCGCGGTCACCGGGACGAAGGTCTGCCGGGCTCCCGAGCACGCGACGACGTCGACCTCCGCGAACGCCCGCGGTGCCTGGGCCCGCGCTTCGGCGCACGCGATGACCAGCGTGGTCCACCAGCGCAGCGGGTCCTGCTCGGCCCAACCGACCTCGGGGTGCGTCGTGGTGAGCTCCGAACGGGCCAGCGCGGCCAGGCCACCGTCGCCCCACAGCCCGACCTTGGTGACGGTCGTCCCGAAGTCGATGGTCAGGATCACCGGCCGTGCACCAGCGCGTCGACGAGGCCGGCCATTTCCGCCGGGTCCGGGTCCTGGTACAGCGTCCGCCCCATGGCCATGCCGGCGCCCCCGCCCTCCATGACGTCGCGCACCTCGTCGAGCACGCGGTCGCGTCCCGCCTCGCTGCGCGGGCCCCCGAGGAAGAGGACGGGCACGCCGACGCTCGCCACCACCCGGGCCACGGCGCGCTGGCGGTCGGCGCCCGGGCTCGACGCGGGCACCGGGACCTTGATCACGGGGGCCCCGATGTCGTGCGCGATGACCGACGCCAGCACGACAGCGTCGACGTCGCGCTGTACCCGTCCCTCGTGCCACACCAGCGGCTCGACGAGGGCCTCGAGCCCCGCGTCGCGCGACTGCTCGAGCACCTGGCCCAGCAGTTCGAGCGCGGACGCCGTCACGGGGTCCTCCATGTCGATGCGCGTCATGTGCTTGACGCCGGTCCAACCGTCGGCCGCGGCACGGGGCACGCTGGCCACCAGACGGTCGTCGAGCTCGAAGGCGGACCCGGCCAGGCCGGTCCGGTTGATGGAGAGGTAGGTGCGGTGCAGCGCCGTGATGTGGCCCGCAGCCGCCAGGCCGGTCAGGGGCTCGGCGGTGGCCAGGATCCCGTCGCAGAAGGGCAGCGCCTGGGCCAGCGCCCCGAAGAACTCGGCCCAGTTCTCGGTGGTCAACACCGCCCGGGCGCGGTGGTCCGCCGCCAGGATGAGCGAGGGGATGGGCAGCGGCCCGGGTGCGGTCATCCGGCTCCGGCCAGCGACAGGACCACCTTGGCCAGGGAGGAGAAGTCCTCCCGGCCGTAGCCGGCGGCGCTCGCCGCCGTGAGCAGTTGGCGCGCCGCCGCCGTGGTGGGCACCACCACGCCACGGCGTGCCGCGTACGCCATGGCCAGGTCGATGTCCTTGGCCATCAGGTCGGTCATGAATCCCGGCTGCCAGCCGTTCGACGCCGGGCTCTCGGGGATGACGCCGGGTACCGGCAGCCGCGTGCGCACCGCCACGCAGTCGCCGGTGGCATGGGTGAGGACCAGCAGCAGCTTCTCCATGTCGACGCCCGACGTCGCCGCCATGGCGGTGGCCTCCGCCGTCGCGGTCATCTGGGCCGCGTAGATCACCTGGTTGCACAGCTTGACCACCTGACCCATGCCCGGGCCGCCGACGTGCACGATCAACCCGGCGAAGGGCTCCATGGCCGGCTCGGTCTGCGCCAGCACCCCGGCGTCGCCACCGACCATGAGCGTGAGGGTGCCCTTCTGCGCACCCGCGGTGCCGCCCGACAACGGCGCGTCGAGGTACTGCGCCCCGGTCCCCGCGACGCGGGCGTGCTGGGCCCGCTCCACCTCGGGGTCGATGGTGGAGCAGTCCACGACCGTCCGCCCGGTTCCGAGCACGGGCAGCATGGCGTCCACCACCTCGACCACCTCGGGCGAGTTGGGCACGCACAGGAAGATCACGTCCGACACCTCGGCCACACCTTTCGGCGATCCCCCGTCGGCCGCCCCGGCGGCGACGGCGGCGTCGACCGGCCCCCGCCCACGCGAGGCCACGGTGACCTCGTGACCGGCGGAAACCAGGTGCCCCGCCATCGGCAGCCCCATGGCGCCCAGCCCGATGAATCCGATGCGCATGTGTGTCCCTCCAGACGTCTCGGCCGGTCCTAGGCGAACTGGGGCAGCCACTCGGCCGTGCCGGCGAGCAGCTCGGCCACCATGGCCTCCATGACGCGCAGGTCACCCCGGCCGGCCAGCGGGTCGAGCGCGAAGGCCTCGGCGGCCAGGCCACGGTCCCCGCGGACGGCGGCCTCGACGGTGAGCTCCTGCGTGGCGACGTGGCGCCGCACGATCTCGTCGTAGGGTGCCGGCAGCACGGAGCGGTCGCGGCCGCGGATCCCGTCCCCGTCGATGACGCAGATCGACTCGAGCACGACGTCGGGCGGCAATCCGACGGCCTGGCCCGCGTTGGGGATGTTGACCGGCGCCTCGAAGGGCTCCCCGGTGAGCATGGCCTGGATCATCGGTGAGGGCAGCTCACCCGACTGCCACGTCTGCAGGTCCTTGGTGCCCGCCAGCCAGGCGTCGACGTCGGCGATGTACCCGGCCTGGTGCGCCTCCCGCCTCGAGATCGGGCTCAGCCCGATGTTGTACGCCGCGCCCCAGCCCGACTCGGGCGTGAGGGCGAAGGAGACGAACTCCGCGATGTGCCGGTCGCCGGCGGCCGGGAAGGTGCCCCAGCGGTCGAGCAGCGTCAGCTTGAAGAGGTGGCGCTGGGCGAAGTCGAGCTTGGAGAAGGTCTCGGCCTCCGGGCGTCCCTCGTAGGGCGCGAGCGACTCCAGGCCGCCCACCTCGTCGACCAACGTCCGCAGCACGTCGAACCCGTCGGCGCCGTCCACCCGGAGGGACGTGAGCACGGGGAAGTGGTTGACGCCCGTCACCGACGCCGTGACCGCCTCGAGCGGCCGGCCGAGCGCGATGGCCAGGTCCATGCAGAAGTTGCCCACCTCGTGGCAGAGCCCCACCGTCTTGATGCTGGTCTCCCGGCACACCGACCTCGTCAGGGCGGTCATGGGGTTGGTGATGTTGAAGAGCCAGGCATCGGGGCAGTGCTGCTCCATGGCCTTGCCGATGCCGACCAGGACCGGGATGTTGCGCAGGGCGCGGTTGATGCCTCCCGGGCCGACGGTGTCGCCCACGGTCTGGGTGATGCCGTGCGCCGCCGGCACGTCGAGGTCCACCGCCATCGATCGGAAGGCGCCGGTCGAGATGCACACGATGACGAAGTCGGCACCGTCGAGGGCGATGGGGAGGTCGGTGGTGGCGGCGATGGTCGCCTTGGCCTCCATGGCGTCGTTGAGCTTGTGGGCCAGCGCCTCCATCTTGGGCAGCGGAGCCGGGTCGATGTCCTGGAGCACGAGGCGCATGCCCGACAGCGCCGGCGTACCGAAGAGGTCGGCCATCAGCTCCGGGCCCCACTGATAGCTGCCCCCACCGACGATCGTCACTTGGGTCCCCACGGCCGCCAGAGTACAGTCCCCGTCGTGCGCAGCCTCCGGCGTCGTGCTCCCCTGGCGCTCGCCGCGGTCTTCACGACCAGCGGCATCGTGCACCTCGTCCGCCCGCAGGCCTTCGCGTCGATCATGCCGCGCGCCATCCCCGAGGAGCGCCACACCGCGCTCATTTACGCCAGCGGGCTGGTCGAGCTGGTGTGCGCAGCCGGGCTGGTCCGGCGCACGCGATGGGCCGCCGCGGCCAGCGTGGCCACGCTGGCGGCCGTCTTCCCGGCCAACGTGCAGATGGCGCTCGACGCCGGGACGGGGCGCAACCAGGGCCCGGCGGACAGCCGCGCCGTCGCCTGGGGCCGCCTCCCGCTGCAGCTGGCGATGGTGTGGGCCGCGCTCCAGGCCCGCCCCGGCCGCGATCCGGGCTGACGGCCGTGGAGATCAGGGTGTGCCGCCCCGGCGACGAGCGCCTCGTCACGGCGGCCTCCCACCTGTTCGACGGTCCGGCCGAGCCGGCGGCGACGTCCCGCTTCCTCGCCGAGGACGGCCACCACCTGCTGGTCGCCTACGAGGACGGCCGGGCGGTGGGCTTCGTCAGCGGGGTGGAGGTGACCCATCCCGACAAGGGCACCGAGATGTTCCTGTACGAGCTGGCGGTGGATGCGCCCGCCCGTCGCCGGGGCATCGGGCGGGCGTTGGTCGAGCGGCTGGCCGGCGTCGCCCGCGAGGCCGGCTGCTACGGCATGTGGGTCGTCACCGACCGCGACAACGACGCTGCCCGCGCCACCTACGAGGGGACGGGCGCGCTGCCCGAGACGGATCAGGTCGTGGAGGTCTGGACCTTCTAGAGACCCGGTTCGAGATCGCGGTCCTCGCCGGAAACCCGCCGAAGGCGGTGAGCAGGACGAAGATGCACGTGACGAACGTGATGGAGAGCCCGAAGTTCACCCGCTGGACCGAGAACGCGATCGCGCTCGCGCCGACGGCCAGGACGGCGAGGAGCGTCGGGTCGGGCCGCAGAGCGAGGAGCAGGACGGTCGTCCACGCCGTTCGGGCGATTCCGTCACCGTCCCCGCCGCGGGCGTGTCCGGGCGCCGGACCGGCGCAGCCGCCGGCTCACACCAGCCGCTTCTCCCCCCAGAAGCAGGCGAACGGGTTGTCGTTGTATGCCGGCACCTCCACGTACCCGGTCCGCCGGTACAGGCGCTGCGCGTGCACCTGCTTGGGACCGGTGTCGAGGCGGGCCACGTGGTAGCCGAGCGACACCGCCTCGCTCTCGAGCGCCGCCAGCAGCGCGGCCGCCACGCCGCGCGAGCGTGCGGCGGGGCGGACGTACATCCGCTTGATCTCCGCCACGCCGTCGCCCAGGCGCCGCAGCCCTCCCCCGGCCACGGCGTCGGCACCCTCGTAGCCGACGAGGTAGGCGCCGCCGGGCGGCCTCAGCTCGGCCGGCTGCAGCGGGGGGTTGTCCAGCCGGCTGGGTGTCTCGTAGTCGTCGTTGAGCTCGGCCCGCATGGCGGCCAGGAGCTCGGAGGCCGGCAGCTCGTCCGGGTCGCACACCTCGAAGCGGATGGCGTTCACGCCACCCGGTCGGGGTGCAACGCCTTGGCCATGCGGCGCATCCCCTCGCGCCATGGGACCGTCGTCCGCCCCACGAGCTCGTGCATGCGCGTCGTGTCGATCTCCACGCTGTCGATGGTCTGATCGGTGGGGTCGAAGCGTGCCTCGGTTCCGGCCAGCTCGGCGAGGAAGGTGCACCACTCCTCGATGCTGACGGGCTCGCTCCCGCCCCAATTGACCGTCACGGCGGGGATCGAAGCCGCGCCGAGGAGGCGGGGCACCATGGCGAGGATGTCGTCGTTGTGCAGCGGGTGGTACACGCTGGGAGTGTCGAGGTGGACCGGCACGGCGTGACCCGACAGCATCATGTGGAGGTGGATGGCGGGCCACCCGCCGTTGTCGCCGTAGGGCACCGAGAGGCGGGCGATCGTGGTCGGCAGGCCGAACCGCTCCGCGCCCCAGCGCGCCGTGCCCTCTGCCGCGATCTTGCAGATGCTGTAGGTGCGCAGGAAGGGCCAGACCCCGTGGTTGTCACCGAGGGGCCCGTCCTCGTCGAAGACCCGGTGCCCGTCGGGCTTGTAGACCGCCGTGGACGAGCAGTGCAGGAAGGCACGGGCGCCGCGGTGGTGCTCCATCAGGTACGCGAGGCCGCCGCTGTTGGCCGCCAGGTCCCTCTCCCAGTCGTTGGTCTTGGCCACCGCGAAGTTGAGCACGTAGTCGGCATCCGCCGGCAGGCCCCCCACATCGCCGGTCACCAGGTCCACGGGCACGCACTCGACCCCTGCGGCCTCGAGTTGTGTGCGGGCCGCCGCGTCGGAGAAGCGGGCCGCCCCGATCACCCGGTTGTCGCGGGCGAGGGAGATGGCCAGCGGGCGCGCCACCTGGCCGGTGACGCCGGTGACGACGATGGTGCTGCCTTGCAACGTGTCGGGAGTCGACGTATCGGGAGTCATGGCCCCCTTCGTACTCGCTACGCTGCCCCGCGTGCACCTCTACGCGGCGTACCTCGGGGGCGAGCTCGGCCCCGGCCGGATGGGCGAGGACCACGAGGTCGTCTTCGTGGTGGCCGACGACGAGCGTTCGGCCCGCCGGGCCGCCAAGGCCAAGTGGGGCGGGGAGGGCCGGCCGCACGTCGACGCCCTCACCCGCGTGGAGCGGATCGACGGCTTCGCCGTCGGGCTCACGCCGGGCGGCGAGGGCGATGCCACCGAGACCGTCGGCTACAACGAGTAGGCGCGCCCGGCGGCGCAGTGAGCCGCTCAGACAGCGGGCGAGAGCCCCCCGTCCAGGTTGATCGCCGCGCCGGTGAGGTACGAGGCGCGGGCCGAGAGCAGGAAGCAGCCCAGGTCGGCGAACTCCCCGGCGCGACCGAAGCGGCCCATAGGGATGCCCGAGTCCTGGGCGAAGCGCTCGTAGAACCCTTCCAGCTCCAGGCCCGAGGCGGCCGCGGCCCGGACCCACTGCCCGCTCTCGATCAACCCGATCAGCACGGCGTTGACCCGGATGCCGTCGGGCCCCAGCTCCTTGGAGAGCGCCTTCATGAGCGCCATTCCGGCAGCGCGGGTGACCGAGCTCGGCTCGCTGGCCGCGCCAGGCGCCTTGGCGGCCATGGCGAGGGTGAACACGACGGCGCCCCGGCTGACCCGCAGGTGCGGCAGGGCGAGGCGGGTCAGACGGACCGCGGCCATGAGCTTCAGGTCGATGTCGGACTCCCACGCCGCGTCGTCCGTCGACTCGAAGCGCCCGGCCGCCGACCGGCCCGCGTTGTGCACGACCCCGTCGATGCGGCCCCAGCGGCCGACGGCGGCGTCGACGAACGCCTCGAGGTCGGCGGGCGACGAGACGTCCGCCCGCTGCACCAGCGCGTCGCCGTCCGCGTCCGCCAGGGTGGCCCGGGCCACGCGCAGCCGCTCCTCGTCACGGCCGCAGACGGCGACCGACGCGCCCTCGGTGGCGAGTTGGCTGGCGAGGGCGAGGCCGAGTCCGTCGGTGCCGCCCGTGATGAGCACGACCTGGCCGTCCAGCTCGAGATCCATCGGTCATTCCTCCTTCGTCGTGGCGGACGCCACGCCAGCCACGAACGCATCGGCGTCCGCCTGCGAACGCAGGCGGACGAACTCCAGGTGGTCCCAGCGGGGGTCGATCTCGGCGGCCGCGTAACGCCGGCGGTAGACCTTGTGCCGGCTGGCTGTCCAGGCGATGATCGACTTCTCGGGGTTCAGTGACCAGAGGTTGGAGAAGGGCTCCTTGTTGCCGTTCCACAGCTCCTGCCGGGTCGCGGTCCTCCGCACCGTGCGCCGGATGGTCCGGCCCATGACGGTCGCGTAGGACAGGTCGAACCACGCGACCGTGTCGGCCTTCTGCCAGACCACCTCCTGCACCACGGAGTAATTGCCGTCGACCACCCAGCGGGGCGCCTCCGTCGCCTCGGCCACCCGGGCCCGGAACTCGTCGTCGCTGAGCGGCGTCCAGCCCGGCTGGTGGTAGATGGCGTCGAGCTCCACGTGGGGCGCACCGAGCGCCCGTGCCAGCTCGAGCGCCAGGGTGGTCTTGCCCGATCCCGAGCACCCGACGACCGCCACGCGTTCGATCTCAGCGCTCCTGTTCGGTCGGCCGGATAAGGATCTCGTTCACCGCGACCCGACGCGGTTGCGTCACCGCGTAGCGGATGCTCTCGGCGATGTCCTCGGCGTGCATGATCTCGATGCCCCCGAAGGTCTGGGCCATGCCATCGAGGATCTCGGGTCGGTTGTGGAAGGCCAGCTCGGTGGCCGTCGCCCCCGGCTCAATGAGCGTCACCCGTACGTGGCGGGCCGTGACCTCCTGGCGCAGGGACTCGCTGAAGGCACCGACGCCGTGCTTGGTCGCGTTGTAGACGCCGCTGTTGAGGCGCGCCACGCGGCCGGCGACGGAGCTCACGTTCACGATGTCGGCCACCGAGCGGGGCTCGGCCTCCGCTGCCGACAGCAGGTGCGGCAGCGCGGCGTGGGTGCAATAGAGCAGCCCCAGCAGGTTGAGGTTGACCATGCGCTGCCACTCCTCGATGGGAGCGTCGACGATCGGCCCGAGCAGCATGACACCGGCGTTGTTCACCAGCGTGTCGAGCCGGCCCAGCTCGGCCACCGTCGAGGCGACCGCCCCCGCGGCCTGGTCCGGATCGGTGACGTCCGCCTCGATCACCAGCGCCTTGCCCGCTCCCCCGATGCGCTCGGCCAGGGCCTCGAGCCGGTCGCGGCGGCGGGCCACCAGGGCGACGGTCGCCCCCTCCTCGGCCAGGGCGACGGACGTGGCCTCGCCGATGCCGCTGCTCGCGCCGGTCACCAGCGCGACCGTCCCTTCCAGCCTCTTCGTCATGGAACCTCCACCTCGGTCTGTCGGGCCGCGTTCCGGCCGTCACACGGTCTAATGGAACGCAGGCGCTCGGGCATCCGCCTCGTGCAGCCCGCCCGGCAGGTTCCGAGGCTATTCGGCTTCCGTCGGCTCCTTGCTCGCCCCGGCGCCGTCGCTCTCCGCACCGTCGAACGGCTCGATCCCGAACAGCCCGACCGGCACGCCGACGTCCGCCGGCACCCGCGTCGGGGTGTCGCGGTTGAGGATCTCACCCCGGAAGAAAGCCGGGCGGAACGCCATCCAGGCGTACATCAGCACCACGCCGATGATCACCGTGCCCACGTCGAGCGCGAAGACGCCGCCGATGACCCGGTGGGTGCCGGGCAGGGTGAAGTGGCTGTAGCTGTTGACCGGCTTCCAGTAGTACCAGAAGGACCAGAACATGGCGAACCACAGGATGATGCCGCCGAGCAGGGGCAGGATGCCCCGCAGCCACAGGGTCCTGGCGTTCTCGCCCAGGGTCTTGCGGTAATACCAGAATGACGAGAAGCCGGTGAGCCCGTAGTAGAAGGCGATCCACACCCCGAGGGCCGACACCGAGTCCTCGATGACGCTGTTGCCGTTCGACACGTAATTCATCACCACGTAGAGCACGATGGAGAGGCCGCCCATGGTCAGCGTGGAGGTGGTCGGCGTGAGGAACCGCCGGTGGATCTTGCCGAAGGCGTTCGGGACGGCCTTGAACACCGCCATGGACAGCGTGGTGCGGGCGGTCGGCAGGATCGTCGTCTGGGTCGAGGCGGCGGCCGAGCTGAGCACCATCAGGAGGAGGAGGTGGGAGAGGAAGCTCCCGAACCCGGAGGACCCGAAGATGGAGCTGCCCAGGACCGAGAGCACGTCACCGACGTTGTTCGGGTTGGAGAGGCCGATCCCCTTGGTGCCGACACCGGCGTAGGACTGGGTGGCGATGATCACGATGGCGTAAATGGCCAGCAGGATGAGGGTGGACGTGACGGCGGCCCGGCCCGGGATCTTGTCGCGCTCCTTGGTCTCCTCGTTCACCGAGACGGCGGTGTCCCAGCCCCAATAGACGAACAACATGAGGGTGAAACCGACCATGAAGCTCTCGGGGCCCGGAACGGCGAACGGGTTGAACCAGGACCAGCTGGGGGCGAGGTGGCCGACGGGGGCCTTGCCCGCCCCCACCTTGTAGAGGGCCACCACCGAGAGCACCGTGAGCATGACCAGCTCGATGCCGAGGAGCGCCTTCTGGAAGTTGGCCGAGATCTCGATCCCGACGTAGCAGATGGCGGTCATGACCACGATCCACATGATCCCGACCAGCAGCACCCACCCGCTGTCCGCGTTGTGTCCGATGCCGTTGGCGCCGAAGAGCAGGAACACGTACTGGCCGGCGATCTGGGCCAGGCTGGCCATCACGAGGATGTCGGCGGCGATGATCCCCCAGCCACCCAGCCAGCCCGTCTTGGGCCCGAAGGCCCGGGTGGCCCAGGTGAACGTGGTGCCGCAGTCGGGGTCGGCGGCGTTGAGGGCCTTGTAGCCGTAGGAGATGAGCAGCATCGGCACGAAGGCCAGGATGGTGATGATGGGCGCCTGCAGGCCGGCGATGGCGATGACCACGAAGCCGAGCGTGGCGGCCAGGCTGTAGGCCGGGGCGGTGGAGGCGACGCCCACCACAACGGAGGAGACGAAGCCGAGGGCCCCTTCCTTCAGGCCCTTGTCCCCTGATTCCCCCTGCTCAGCCAGCGAAGCATCGAGATGTACCACGGCCACCCCCCTGTTCGTTCACGGGATGGACCTGCACGATACTCAACGGGCGCCGGAATTGCCGCCTTAAATCACTGATCTAGGCTGCGATCTGGGAATTTCATCACCTTTTCTCGAGGCAACACGCATCCGGGTGCCCGATTTCGTCGCTCAGGCCTGCTCGGTCCCTGCCTGTTCGATGCCCTGCCGGAGCTTCTGCAGGCTGGAGGAGAGCAGCCGCGACACGTGCATCTGGCTCACGCCCACCGCCACGGCTATCTCGGACTGGGTGAGCCCGTCGACGAAGCGCATGCGCAGAATCGACTGCTCGCGCGGGGGGAGGGTGGCGAGCGCCGGGCCGAGGAGCGCCCTGTCCTCCACCGATTCGTAATTGCCGTCGTACTCGCCGAGACGCGCCGAGAGGGGGTCGTCCTCGCTCTCGGAGGCGTCGATCGACGCGGCGCGGTAGCCCTGTCCCGCCTCGATTGCCTCGATGACGGCCTCCTCGGTCGCGCCGGTGGCCTCGGCCAGCTCGGTGACGTTCGGGCTGCGGCCGAGCTGCTGGACCAGGGCGGCGGTGGCGTGTCCGAGCTCGAGGTAGAGCTCCTGCACCCGCCGGCTGGCGCGCACCGCCCAGCCCTTGTCGCGGAAGTGCCGCTTCAGCTCGCCGATGATCGTCCTCGTCGCGAACGCGGCGAAGTCCACGCCGCGCGACGGATCGAAGCGGTCGACCGACTTCACGAGGGCCACCGACGCCACCTGCACCAGGTCGTCCAGCGGTTCGCCGCGGTGGAGGAACCTCCGGGCGAGCTGGTGGGCCAGCCCCAGGTTCGAGGTGATGAGCTCCTCGCGTTCAGCCGGCGTGAGGAATGGGCTCTGCGTTCCCGTGGTGTCGGACTGTGACCCGGGATCTTGTTCCCGGCCCACCGTCACTCTGCATGCCCCCCCCGGCGCTTTCGCAGCCAGGCACGCACCGAGCCGTCCTGGCTCTCCCTCCCGTGCTCGTCCACCAGGGCGTCGAGGATCTGTTCGCTGAGAAGTGCGATCTCGTCACCTTCGGGCCCGGGCACCTCGGCGGCGGCCCGCTCGAGGGTGCAGACGACCCCGATGGCCTCGTTCAGCACCGTGAGCTCCAGGCACAGGTCCCCGTGCCGTGCGTCGCTGCCGTGCAGGGTGAGCAGGCAGAGCTCGCCCACCGCCAGCCGGAGATCCTCGAGCTCCTCGATGTCGAAACCGGCGCGCGCCGAGATCGCGCTCGTGACGAGCCGCGCCAGCACGATCAGGTCACCCCGCGCCGGAAACCTCAGCTCAATGCGGTCGCCCGTCACCAGCTTGTCGGTCGCCTCCGTCACGATCGGCCGGTGGCCTGCAGTGAGTCCGCGATGGTGAACACGTTGGTGAGCCCCGTGATCTCGAAGATCTTGACGATCCGCGGATCCGCCACGACGACGTGCAGGTCACCCCCGTCTTCCCGGCATCGCTTCAACGCTCCGACGAGCACCCCGAGCGCGGTGGAGTCGAGGAAGGTCACGCCCAGGAGGTCGAGGACGACGGTCGAATCACCCTGCGCGATGACGCGGTGCAGGCACTCGCGCAGCTGCGGGGCCGTGGCGACGTCGATCTCGCCGCTGACCGCGATCACGGGGGGCGCCGTGCCGGCCCGCTCCTCTATCTGGAACTCCTGATCCACTCCACCCTCCTGCGTCCCGCACGATGGCCCGGGCCCGCCCCCGGGACGTTGTGCAATGCCGATTGGCCCGTGCCTTCTATAGCCCCTGGACAATGAACCTAAACCTTCAGGGTTTCCCCAGGTTCACACACGGGTAGGAGAAACCCTGCACAACCCCGGTGACGAGCGGGAACGTGTGGCTGGCGACCGGCGGGAGGGTTAGCGTTTCCCCACGAGCCCGCGGCGGTGAACGGGAGAGCGAGCGTGCCTGAACCAGGCGAAGAGGAGCTTCAGGCGGCGTCCCGGGGTCACAGCGCCGATCGCGCCGAGGCGGTTGCGACGCTCATGGCGCTCCTCTGGGTGTCGACGGTGGCGATCGTCTTCGCCGTGTACGGGGGGAACGTCTCGCTGGTCGGCTTCCTGGCCATCGCCCCCTTCATCGCCGCTGCCTTCGCCCGGCCGTCGCGCGTGCTGATCGTCGGGCTGCTGGCGGCGTTCTTCGTACTCGTCATCAGCACCCCGCCGCACAGCTACGGCGAGCTCAACCACACGCTGCGCGTGATCACCCAGCTGGCCGCGACGGCCGTGGCGATGTGGATCTCGCACCTGCGGGGTCAGCGCAACGTCCAACTGTGGACCGCTCGATCGGAGACGAGGAACGAACGGCGCAGGCGAGTGGCGGCCGAGACTGCTCAGCGCATGCAGACGATGGCCCGGGCCCTGACGACGGCCGCCGACCCGGCCCAGGTGGCAGACGCCGTGTTCGCCGCGCTGCGCGACGAGCTGCGGGTCGTTGCCGCCACCTTCGCCCTCAGCGGCGAGCGGGGCCGCCTGCGGACGCTGCGCCGCTTCGGCTATCACCCCGACGAGCCGATCGACGGGGTGCTCGCCGCGCTCCGGCCGGACGGCCCGGTGCTGGGCGACAACGTCGCGCTCTTCGCGGAGTCGCTCGAGGATCTGCGGCGGCAACGGCCCGACGTCTGCGCGGCGCTCGCCTCCACCCGCTTCTGCGCCTTGGCCATCGTCCCGCTGGTCGTGTCCGACCACACCATCGGCGCCGTGATCGTGCATTGGGACCATGACCGCGAGATCTCGGACCCCGACCAGGGCTTCCTCTTCACGATCACCGGCGCGGCGGCACAGGCCGTCGAGCGGGCCAGGCTTACGCTGACGGAATTCGTCAACCTGGAGCGCAGCCAGCACCTGCACCAGCTCAGCTCCGCGCTCGCTGCGGCCACCACCCCGGGCGACGTTGCCCACGCGGCGATCGCGGGTGGCCGGCGGGCTCTGGGCGCGCACTCCGCCGTCGTGCGCGTCCCCGCTGCGGGCGAGCGCGCCCTCTCGTGCCTCGCCAGCAGCGGACACCCCGCGCTCCTCTCCCGCGGGATGGTGCCCGTGGACGGCAGCCACGCCGGCTCGTGCTTCGCCCGGGGGTGCACCGACATGGTCACGATCGAGGCCGGCGCCGACAACGCCGAGGACATGGCGGCGGAGGTCACGCTGTCGGTCCTGCGCGACCTGGCCCAGCCGGTGACGGTGGTCACCGAGCCACTCGTCGGGAGCGTGGGGCCGCTGGGTGTCCTGTCGCTGGCGTTCGTGGCGGAGGCCGAGCCGAGCGAGCCCGACCTCCGCTTCCTGTCGACACTGGCCGGGCTGACGGCCCAGGCGCTGGAGCGGGCCCAGGTCTTCGAACACGAGCGCGAGGCGTTGCGCGCCGCCGAGGCGGCACGCGAGCGACTGTCGCTCCTCTCCGAGGTGACGCGGCTGTTGAGCTCGAGCCTCGAGCCCACCACGGTGATCCGGCGCACGATGAGCCTCGTCGAGGGCAGACTCGCTGACTCGTGCGTCGTCCAGGTCCCCGGCGACCACGGGCTCGTGCGTCTCGACGTCCACGAATCGAGCGCGCCTGCGCAACCGAGCGCCGGGGGCACGGCCAGGGAGTACGAGCCCTTCGACTCTGATGCGCCGGCCGCCGTCGCCTACCGCACCGGGCGAACGCAGCTCGCGCCCATCGGCCTCGACCTGGACGAGACGCCGCCCCGCACCGTCTCCACCGCGCTCGCCGTCCCGCTCACGGCCGACGGAGACGTCATCGGCGTCATGACGTTCATCGACGGGCCCGGCCGCATCTTCGAGGCCGACGACGTGTCACTGGCCACGGAGGTGGCAAGCAGGGCCGGTGTCGCCCTGTCCAACGCGACACGGTTCCAACGTGAGCACGTCGTCGCCGAGGTGCTGCAGCGCGCGGTGCTCCCGGACTCCCTTCCGGTGGTCGACGGCCTGCTCCTCGACGCCGAGTACCGGGCGGGCGTCGCGGGTACCTACGCCGGGGGCGATTGGTACGACGTCTTCGCGTTGGGCGACGACTCCATCTTCTTCAGCGTGGGCGACGTCATGGGCAAGGGGGCTGCGGCGGCGGCGCTCATGGGTCAGGTGCGGAGCGCCATCCGCGCCTACGCGGTGGCCGGCCAGGGGCCGACAGAGGTGCTCTCGTCGCTCGACGGCCTCTTCGACGCCCTGATCGAGGACCGGGTGGCGACCGCGGTCGTGGGCACGATCACCCCCTCGACGGGGCGCGTCGTGCTGAGCAACGCCGGGCACCCGCCGCCGCTCGTGGTACGCGCCGACGGCAGCGCGACCTTCTGCCCCATGCAGCGCTCATTGCTCATCGCGGCGGGCCTGACCGGGGCGCCGCGCCCGCGGGACGAGGTGATGCTCGATCCCGGCGACTCACTCGTCATGTACTCCGACGGGCTCATTGAGCGCCGGGGCGAGCTGATCACCGACGGCATGGAGCGCCTGGCGACCACCGCAACGGATATTGCCCGATCGGGCTGGCCCGATCGGGCCGCGGTGACCTTCGCGTCCATGCTCAGCACCGACGAGCGGACCGACGACGTCGTCGTCCTGTGCCTCAATTTCACCGGCATCACCGAGGAGCGCATAACTGAAGTGCCTGTGGGTACGACACGGGGTGGCATGTCGACGCTGAACCTGGAGCCCGTGGTCGAGAGCACACCCGTGGCGCGCCACTGGATTGCCGCGCATCTGCGTGGCCTGCCGTCCGAAGTGACCGGCTACGCCGCCCTCCTGACTTCGGAGCTCGTGACCAACGCCGTGCTGCACGCGGCCACCCCGATGTGCGTGACCCTCCACATCCTCTCGGACCGTATCCGCGTCGACGTCGCCGACGGCAACCCGGCCTTCCCGTCCCTCAAGGAGTACGGCCGGGACGCCGCCACCGGGCGCGGGCTCACGCTGTTCAACTCGCTCGCGCCGAACTGGGGGGTGCAGGCGGTCGACGGCGGGAAGATCGTGTGGTTCGAGCTGCCGGTGGACTTCCCGGTCTCGCCGACCCACGTCTCCGACGGGAGCTTCCGGTTCGACCTGGCCGGGATCACCCACCCCGGTCTCCACGGCGAGTCCGACGAGTCGCCCGACATCGAAGTCCGGCTGCTCGGGATTCCGGTGGCGCTGCTGCAGAAGTCGAGCGAGGAGTACGAGGCCCTGTTCCGCGAGCTCCGACTCATGAAGGAGCGGGCCGACAGCACTCCGAGTGCGCCGGCGCTGCCCGAGCGGCTCTCGGTGCTGGTCTCGGAGATCGGCACGCGCTTCAACGGCCTCGGTCCGGGCATGGACGAGATGTGGCAGCGGGCGGTCGACAATCACATCGATCACTACGACTGGACTCTCGTGCTCCCGCAGTCCGCCGTCGTCGCCTGCGAATTCTACGACGCGATGCTGGACGAGGCCGACGAGTTCGGGCTGTCGGAACGGCTGCTGACGCTGCCGGCGTCGCCGACCAGCGTCGCGGTGCGCCGGTGGTTCCTCTCCGAGCTCATCGGCCAACTGCACGGGAAGGCCCCCGCCGCGTGGCGCGACAGCCGGTACCACGCCGAATTGCAGGCGGTGACCGCCCGTTGAGCCCGGCGGATCAGCGGGCCCTGGTGGTGGCCCTCTTCAGCACCTTGCCGTAGTGCTCCAGGCCCTCGCTCGACAGCCCGGCGGCGGGGCCGCTCGCGATGGAGACCCGCTCGGGCACGATCCCCCAGACGGGGACCTTCAATTCGGTCCACCATTCCACCGTGGCCTCCAGGTCGTTGGTGCCGAGGCGGGCCGAACAGATGACGACGCCGGCGGGGATGTTGCGGGGCGTCATCTCGAGGGTGGTCACGACCCGGTTGGGCTCGACCCCGCCGGCGCGGGTCGGGATCACGACGGCGTCGGCCCGGGCCAGTGCCGCCTGGACGACGTTCCCCTCGCCGGGTGGGGTGTCCACCACCACGATGCCACCGTCCTGGTTCATCGCCTTGGTCACCGTGCGCACGGAAGGGCCTTCAATGAGCTCGACACCCTCGAAGGGGTCGGTCTCGTACCACTCCGCCGTCGACCCCTGCGGGTCGGCGTCGACCAGCAGGATCGGACCCCGGCCCCGGTGCGCCGCGACGGCGGCCAGGTACACGGCGGTGGTCGTCTTGCCCACCCCACCCTTGACGTTGCTCACCACGATGTTCATTGCTTCCGGTCCTCTGGCGCTCGGGAGATCCGGCCGTAGAGTACCGGTCCCCCGGGGCACCCTGTCACGGCAGCAGCAGCAGCCCGAGGCGACGCCGGGTGATGATGACCCCCGCCGTCGCCATGATCACCAGGTACGCGACGTGGCCCAGCAGGGTCCAGCTGAAGATGCCCAGGTCGGCGGCGCGGACCAGCACCACCCCCTGGTACAGCGGGGTGCAGCGCACCACGGCCTGCAGCCAGCCCGGGTACACGGTGATCGGGTAGAAGGTCGCCGAGAAGAGGAACAGGGGGATGAAGGCGAGGGAGACCATGTCGAAGTCCTGCCAGGTCCGCATGTAGGTGGTGCCGGCCATGCCGGCGGCGGCGAAGGCCAGGCTGATCAGCACCGCCGCCGGCCAGCAGAGCACCGCCCAGGGCGAGACGATGTAGCCCAGGATCGCCATGATGGACAGGAAGGCGGCCGAGTACAGGGCGCCCCGCAGCACGCACCAGCTGAGCTCGCCCAGCGCCACGTCGCCCACGCCGAGCGGGGTCGACAGCATGGCGTCGTAGGTCTTGGCGATCTTGAGCTTGAAGAAGACCAGGAAGGTCGAGTCGAGCATGGCGCCGTTCATGGCCGAGGAGGCGAGCAGACCCGGGGCCACGAAGGCGGTGTAGGGCACCAGGTGCCCGTCGACCGGGATGGGCCCGACGAGGTGGGCCAGGCCGAGCCCGATGGAGAGCAGGTAGAAGAGCGGCTCGAAGAAGCCGGAGACGATGAAGATCCACGAGCGCCGGTACACCAGGATGTTGCGCTCGAGGACCCGTGAGGCGTGGCGGCCGCCGAGGAGGGCGAGCGGTGTGATGCGCGCCGCCACCACGGGCGGGCGGTGGTCGGCGATCGCCGTACCGGTGGCGCTGGCCTCGCCCCTCATACCACCAGCCGCTTCGCGAAGGTACGCCGGGCCGCGGCGTACCCCACCGCCACCAGGGCACACAGATAGGCCACGTTGCCCAAGTCCGCCCACCTGACCTGCCCGAGCGTGAGGTCGCGGCAGAGGGTCACCCCGTGGTACAGCGGCGTGACGTAGGCGACCACCCGGAGCCACTCCGGCAGCTGTGAAATCGGGAAGAACGTGCCAGAGAAGAGGAACATCGGGATGATGGCGAACCGGTACAGCGTCGAGAAGGCCGAATCCTTGTCCTGGGTGGCCGCGAAGGCGGCGACCGGGGCGGCGAACGCGATCCCCGTCAGGACGCCGGCGGGCAGCGCGAGGAGGGCCCACGGCGAGTAGACGATCCCGAAAGCCGCCATGACCGCCAGGTAGATCGACACCACGATGGCGAGGCGGGCGGCGATCCAGGCCAGATGCCCGAGCAGCACGTCGTAGACGTCGAGCGGCGCGGCCAGCTGCGCCAGGTAGGTGCGCATCCACTTGATGGCCCCCATCACCGGATAGGTGGCGTCGTTGGTCCCGATCTGCATGCAGGTGCCGGCCAGCAATCCGGGCGCCAGGTAGGCCACGTAGGTGACACCGTCCACACCGTGCGAGTGCTTGTCGATGAGCGAACCCAGCGCGATCCCCATGGCCGCCAGGTAGAGCACCGGGATGAGGAAGCTGGTCACCACCGAGCTGCGCCAGGTCCGCTTGTACTGGTAGCCCCAGTAGCGGGCCGCGCGCAGCCACATGGGCGTCGCCATCCGACGAGCCGTCACGGCCTCGCCGTGGCGGAAGAGCGCCGTACCCCCCGGCGCCCCCGCGCCGCTCACCGCCGTCACCGGTTCAGTCGACCAGGGTGCGGCCGGTGAGGCGGAGGAACACGTCCTCGAGCGTCGAGCGCCGGACGAGGGTGCTCTCGGCCACGTGCCCCATGCGGGCGACCTCGGCCAGCGCCGCATCGCCGTCGTCGGTGTAGAGGAGGATGCGGTCGGGCAGCACCTCCTGGCGATCGGCCAGCTCGACCAGCGACGGCGCCACCTCCTCGTGCTGGCCGGGCGCGAAGCGAAGCTCGACCACCTCCTTGGTCGAGAAGGCCTCGATCAGCTGGCGCGGGGTGCCCTCGGCGGCGAAGCGCCCCTTGTCCATGACGACGAGCCGGTCACAGAGCTGCTCGGCCTCGTCCATGTAGTGCGTCGTGATCACCAGCGTCACCCCGTCCTGCTTCAGGCGGTACAGGCGGTCCCAGAGCAGGTGCCGGGCCTGGGGGTCCAGCCCGGTCGTCGGCTCGTCGAGGATGAGCAGGTCGGGGTCGGAGATGAGTGCGCGCGCGATGGTCAGCCGCCGCTTCATGCCGCCCGAGAGGGGGTCGACACGGTCGTTGGCCCGCTCGGTCAGCTGGGCGAAGTCGAGCAGCTGCTCCGCCCGCTCCCGGATCACCTTCTTGGGCATGTCGAAGTAGCGCCCGTAGATCATCAGGTTGTCCAGCACCGTCAGCTCCAGGTCGAGCGAGTCCTCCTGGGGGACGAGCCCCATCCGGGCGCGGATGCGCGCGCCCTCCTTGAGCGGATCCATCCCCAGCACGCGCAGCGTGCCGCCGCTCAGCGGGCTGATGCACGAGATCATCCGCATGGTGGACGTCTTGCCCGCCCCGTTCGGGCCGAGGAAGCCGAACGACTCGCCCCGGGCGATGCTGAAGTCGACGCCGTCGACCGCCACGAAGTCGCCGAAGCGTTTGACCAGCCCGTGCGCCTCGACCATGGGCACGTCCGCCGCGCCCGCGGCTCCGGCCGAGGGCGCGTCGGGTCGCGTCTGCTCCGAATCGGAGACGTGAGCCATCGGCGAGGAAGGTGACGCCATCGTCAGGGAACGATACCGTGCCGCCCGGGAAGCGAGAACAAGCGGGGAGGACGCGCATGGCCGGGTCGGGACGGGGAAGGGCATTCCCCGAAGGCTTCACCTGGGGCACGGCGACGGCAGCACACCAGATCGAGGGCGGCAACACCAACAACGACTGGTGGGCCTTCGAGCACACGCCGGGCTCGGGCTGTGCCGAATCGTCGGGTGACGCCTGCGACTCCTGGGAGCGCTGGGAGCAGGACGCCGACCTCGTCGCGGAGCTCGGTCTCGACAACTACCGGTTCTCGGTGGAATGGAGCCGGATAGAGCCCGCCGAGGGCGAGATCTCGCGGGCCGCGCTGGACCACTACCGGCGCCAGTGCATCGGGCTGGGCGAGCGCGGCGTCGACGCCGTCGTCACGTTCCACCACTTCACGACCCCGCTCTGGCTGACCGCGCTGGGGGGCTGGGAGAGCGGCAGCGCCGTGGAGCGCTTCGGGCGGTTCTGCACCGTCGTGGCCGAGGCTCTGGGCGACGTGATCACACGCGCCTGCACGGTGAACGAGCCCAACATCGTGGCAACCATGGGCTGGCACGCCGGCATGTTCCCGCCGGGGAAGACCGACGTCGAGCTCTCGCGCCGCGTCGCCGCGCACCTCGCCGACGGTCACCGGGTGGCGGTCGATGCCATCCGCGGGGTGGCACCCGGGGTTCCGGTGGGCCTCACCCTGTCCATGACGGACTACCAGCCGGCCCCCGGAGGCGAGGAGAAGCTCGAGAGCATCCGGCACCACGCCGAGGACGTCTTCCTCGACGCCACCAAGGGTGACGACTTCCTCGGCGTGCAGGTCTACACCCGCATGCTGATCGGCCCCGACGGCTGGGCCGGCTACGAGAACGGGGTGCCGGTCCTCGACATGGGCTACGAGTTCTACCCTGCCTCCCTCGGCAACTGTCTGCGGCGGGCGTGGGACTACACCGGCGGGGCGCTCCCGTTGCTCGTCACCGAGAACGGCATCGGCACGACCGACGACGAACAGCGCATCGACTACGTGCGTCAGGCGCTGTCGGGCGTGCTCGACGCGATCGGCGAAGGAGTGGACGTACGGGGCTACACCTACTGGTCGCTGCTCGACAACTTCGAGTGGGCGCTCGGCTACCGGCCCCGGTTCGGGATCGTCGGCGTCGACCGCGCCACCTTCGCCCGGGCGGCCAAGCCGAGCGCGGCCTGGCTCGCCTCGGTGGCGGCGGCCAACGCGCTCGACTTCTGACGGGCTAGACCGCGGCGAGCTCGGTGTTGGCGACGATGGCGTCGATGACGTCGCCCCACAGCGGCTCCGGCAGGTCGTGGCCCATGCCCGGGAACGTGATCAGCTTCGATCCTGGCACGGCGGCCGCTGTCGCCTGCCCGCCGCTGGGGGTGACCAACGGGTCGGACTCGCCGTGGATCACGAGGAAGGGAATGCGCACGCCGTGCAGCCCCTCGGTGCGGTCGGGCGAGGCGAGGATGGCGGCGAGCTGGCGCACCATGCCCTCGGGGCAATAGGAGCGGTCGTAGGCGTCTGCGGCCCGCTGCCGCAGGATGCTCTCGTCCTGTGGATAGCCGGGCGACCCGATCACCGCGCTCCCCTCCAGGCTGGCCGCAATCGCCTCCTCGCGGTTCGTGGCCACCGGGCGCAGCAGTGCCGTCATCGCCTCGCCGGTGGGCGCCCCGACCGACCGGTCACCCGTGGTCGACATGATGGAGCAGGCGGAGAGAAAGCGGTCGGCGTGGTTGATGACCAGCGCCTGGGTGATCATGCCGCCCATGGAGGCCCCGACGACGTGCGCCTTGGCGACGCCGAGCTCGGTGAGCAGCGCGACTGCGTCGTCGGCCATGTCCTCCACCCGGTAGGGAGCGCTCGACGGATCGCCCGTGAACAGCGCGGCGATGTCCGGCAGTCCCTCGAACTTGGTCGACAGACCGCTGTCGCGGTTGTCGTAGCGGATGACGAAGAAACCGCGGTCGCGCAGGCCGTCGACGAACCCCTGCGGCCAGGTGATCAGCTGCGCCCCGAGGCCCATGACGAGCAGCAGGGACGGGGCGGCCGGGTCACCGTCGGTGACGTACTCGATATCGATCCCATTGACGTGGGCGGTGGGCACGGCACGGCTCCCTTCGCTGGCGATGTTGCTGCTTTCCTACCAGGAGTGGCGCCCGTCGCGTCGGACCCCACTACGCCGGGGAGGTCGGCTCCGCCGCCGTGGCCTCCCGGTGCCGGGCGCGTCGCCAGCGCGGGCCCGGCTCGAAGCCGACCAGGAAGACTTCCACCGAAGCAATGCACACGATGAAGATGGGGAAGGCCGCCACGTCGAAGGTCCAGTGCTGAATGGTGAGCAGCAGGATCGTCATGCTGATGACGGCGCCGATATAGGAGTACACCGTCTCGGTCTCGGGATGGGTCCAGCTCTTCATGACCGTCGGCACCCCGGCCAGGAAGTCGGCCAGGATGGCGGCGGAGATGGCCAACACACCGTTGCGGGTCACGAGCCAGACCACGGTGCCGACCACGGACATGGCGCCGCACGCATAGTCGATCCTCCGGATCTTCCACACGGCGACCGGACTGTGGAAGGACGCCGCGAAGACGAGCAGCGGCATGAACCCGATCATGAAGGTCGGCAGGGCGCGCAGACCCACGCCCTCGTCGAGCTCGACCGCCGCCGCGAGTAGGGGCGCGACCGCCCAGAGGAGCCACGTCACCCGATTGGGCTTCGTGGTCCCCCGCAGGGTGTCCCGCAGGTATACGGCCGTGCCGAGCGCGCCGATTGCGGTCCCGAGGTAGATCCAGTTGACGTTGATCACCGGCGCACAGTCTGCTGTGCCGCCGGCCCGCCGTCATGCGCTGCGGGCGACGTCCCCTCCGAGCCCCGGGCCGCTAGCTTCACCGGGAGGCATTGTCCCGAAGGAGCGCCGGTGTCCAGCGACTGCCCGCAACGAAGCGACCGCCATGGGTGAGCTCCTCGTCGTCGCGTTCCTGGGCGGGCTGATCACGGGGCTGTCGCCCTGCATCGTCCCGGTGATCCCGGTCGTGATGGCCGGCGGCGCCACGGACTCGAACAAGGCGCGTCCCTACGTCATCATCGCCGGCCTGGTCGTGAGCTTCAGCCTCTCGGTCCTCTTCGCCACCTCGGTCCTCAGCTTCCTCCACCTCCCCGACGACCTCTTGTTCTGGCTGGGTGTCGCCATGCTGGGTCTGCTGTCGATCGGGCTGTTGATCCCGAGGATCGGTGAGGTCATCGAGCGCCCCTTCGCCAGGCTCGGGTCCTCGCGGTACGCCACCGAGGGAGGGGGGTTCGTGCTCGGACTCAGCCTCGGCCTCGTCTTCGTCCCCTGCGCGGGACCTGTCCTCACGGCCATTTCGGTGGCGGCCGCCCACCACCGGGTAGGCGCGACGTCGTTGTTCGTGACCCTGGCGTACGCGTTGGGCGTCACCGTTCCCCTGCTGGTGCTGGCGGTGGTGGCCCAGCGAGCGACAACATCGTGGTCCTCGTTGCGCAGCCACCTGCCCACGGTGCGCAAGGTCGCCGGTGTCGTGCTCGGCGTCACGACGCTGGCGATCGCCTTCAACTGGCTCGGTGCCCTGCAGCGGGACGTCCCCGGGTACACCACGGCGCTCGAGGACCACATCGAGTCCACCGGCTCGGCCTGCACGCAGCTCCGGCAACTGAGCGGCGAACACCAGAACCAGTTCGCCGCCGCCAATGCGCGCCTGGAAGGGACAAAGGCGACGTGCGCCGCGACCGACACCGGCAACTCCGTGAGCGGGCACCTGGCCGCCGGGACGACGACGACCACCACGAAGCCGCGTCCGGCGACCGGCGGGACGCAGAAGCCGCCCGTGTTCATGGCCAGCAAGACCAACCTGCCGAACCTCGGGCGGGCCCCGAACTTCACCGGCATCACAGCCTGGTTCAACACGCCGGGCAACCAGCCGCTGAGTCTCAGCGCGCTGCGCGGCAAAGTGGTGCTGATCGACTTCTGGACCTACTCGTGCATCAACTGCCAGCGCGCACTGCCCCACGTGGAGGGCTGGTACAACGACTACAAGAAGGACGGCCTGGTGGTCGTGGGGGTGTCCGCGCCCGAGTTCGCGTTCGAACACGTGGTGTCCAACGTGGAGAGCGCCGCCGGGAGTCTCGGCATCGACTACCCGGTCGCCGTCGACGACAACCTGGCCACCTGGACGGCGTACAACAACGAGTACTGGCCGGCCGAGTACCTCATCGACCCGACGGGCGTCGTGCGCGCCTACGACTTCGGTGAGGGCGGTTACGGCACCATGGAGAGCAACATCCGGATGCTGCTCTCCGCGAACGGGGTCACCGATCTGCCGCCCCGCACGGATGTCCCGGACAAGACACCCACCAGCGGCGCCATCACGCCCGAGAGCTACGTCGGCTACAGCCGCCTGAGCAACGAGGTGGGCTCGGCCGTCATCCCGGACAAGACGGCCGTGTACCACCCGCCGTCAACGATCGCGTCCAACAGCCTCGCCTTCGGCGGGACATGGACGGTGCACAGCGAGGAGGCGACGGCCGGCTCCGATGCGACGCTCGGCCTCCAGTTCACCGCCGACGACGTCTACCTGGTGATGGGCGGGCACGGCACGGTCGGGGTGTCCGACAACGGCCGTCACCTGACCACGCTCTCAATCACCGGGATACCGAAGCTCTACACGTTGCTCTCGGGCGGAGCGCTGCAAACGGGGGTGCTGACACTGACGGTGTCTCCCGGCGTCGAGGCGTACGACTTCACGTTCGGGTAGCGGCCGGCATCGGCGCGCCCTTCCTCCGAGTGACCCGGGCCCGTTGGGGTATGGAACGCGGACCGACCAAAGAGGGGACGACCATGGCGCTCGAGGACAGGGCGAAGAACACGGCCGAGACGGCGCGCGGGAAGGCGAAGGACGTGATCGGCCGCGTGACCGACGACACGGACCTGGAAGCGGAAGGCAAGGTCGAGCAGGTCGCCGGCCATCTGAAGCAGGCCGGCGAGAAGGTGAAGGACGCCGTGCACAGCGTCGAGCACAAGACTCAGAAGTAGCCCTCGGCGCGGCAACGCTCCACCTCGGAGAGCCAGAACTCGACCTCGCTGTCGGCGCCGCGCCGTATCGGCCAGTCCAGGAAGCGGACGAAGAGATGGCCCAGGTACGCCTTGCGCCGGATGGCCGGCAGCGGGTCGAGGGCGGCCTCACGGAGCCGGCGGCGCACGTCCGGGCTGCAGCCGTAGGCGGCACTGGCGACCGCCAGCATGACCAGGTCGAACGCAGCGTCGCCCACCGCGCAGAAGTCCGTGTCGATCACCGCGGAGACTGTGTCGCCGGCGATGAGCAGGTTGCCCGGGTGCAGGTCCCAGTGCACCAGGTCCTCACCCTCGAGCTCAGCCGGCACCACGGTCGAGGCGAACGCTTCGACTTCACGGACCAGCTCCGAGGTGCGTGCGTCGTAGCGGCGCAACGACGCGTGGTCGCAGTAGCCGTGGCCGCCCCGCGCCAAGGTCTCGATCAGCCGCTCGGCCCAGGGCCCAGAGCTGCGCCCGCCACCCAGGCCGAGGCGGGCATCGTGAAGGCGAAGCAGGTCATCGACGATGGACGGGGTCAGGACTGTGGCCGCGTCGCCTGTCATGAACTCCTGGAGCACGAGGAGGCACCCGTCTGCCTGCAGCGCGCGCTGGCGCGGCACCGGCCAGACGGCGCGGGTGCGCAGGAGGTTGGCCAGCACGACCCCCTCGCGGCGCAACTCCGCCGCCTCGGCCCGCGTTTCCCATTTCAGGACGAACCGCTCGTCCCGGGGCACGCACCTCACCTCGTGCGCCCCGGTTTCACCGCCAGTCAGACGCCGGACTAGGACGTACCGGTCGCCCGTGGCCTCCCGCAGCAACTCCACCGCTCGCTCGGCGTCGATGGGCTCGTTCGCGTCCGCTCCCATCGCGTCCGTTGCCATGGTGTCAGTTGATCGACCGCTCGTTGCCAGACCAGTACGGAGCCCGCAGCTCACGCTTGAGGATCTTGCCCGAGGGGTTGCGCGGGAGGGCAGCGACGACCTCGACCGAGGTCGGGCATTTGTAGTGCGCCAGGTGCCGGCGGCAGTGCTCGACGACGCCCTCCTCGTCAAGTGCGGCGCCCGGCGCCAGCACGACGATCGCCTTCACCGTCTCGCCCCACTTCTCGTCGGGCACGCCGATCACCGCGGCGTCGACGACGTCCGGGTGGGAGAGCAGGACGTTCTCGACCTCGGCCGGGTAGATGTTCTCGCCGCCGCTCACCACCATGTCCTTGATCCGGTCGTGCAGGTACAGGTAACCCTCGTCGTCGAAGTAGCCGGCGTCCCCAGTGCGCAGCCAGCCGTCCGGATCGATGGTCCCAGCCGTCTCGTCCGGCTTCCCCCAGTACCCGGCCATGTTGTAGGCAGAGCGAGTCCAGACCTCCCCGACCCCGCCGACGCCGGCGTCCTTGCCCGTGTCGGGATCGACCACCCGAAGCTCCACCGACTCGTGCGGCTTGCCGGCGGAGCGTAAGAGGCCGCGCCGCGGCCCGTCGGGGTCGTGGTCCTCGAATGGCAACGCCGTGATGGCACCGGTCGTCTCGGTCATCCCGTAGACCTGGCAGAAGGCACAGCCGAAGGTCGTGATGCACTTGACGAGGACGTCCTCGGAGATGGGGGACGCGCCGTAGAAGATCAGGCGCAGGCTGGACAGATCGGTCGTGCCGAGCGCGGGCGTCCCCAACAGCATCATGAGGACGGCGGGGACCACGAACATCTCGGTGATGCGCTCGGCGGCGACCAGCTGCAGCAGCGCGGCCGGGTCGACGTCGCGCAAGATGATGGAACGGCCGCCCCGCGACATGGCACAGAGCGCCCAGCCGGACCCGCCGATGTGGAACAGCGGCATCGCCACCAGGCTGACGGTGTCGTCCGAGATGCGGAAGGTCCTTTCCGCCTCCGAGATCGCCGTCGACAGGTTGGCGTTGGTCAGCATGACGCCCTTGGGCAGCCCGGTGGTTCCCGACGTGTAGAGCTGCATGCTCACCTCGTCGGATGGACCCACGTGCCCGGGGTCCTCGCAGGCGCAGCCCTCCACCCAGGTGTCGAACGGGACGGCACGCGGGTCTGGGCACGGAGCCGCGTCGGCATCCCCGACGACGACGATCCGGCGCACCGCGGGCAAGCCGCTCGGCATGTCCGCCAGAGCGGAGAGATAGTCGGCGTGGATGGCCAGCACGGGAGCGCCGGAGTCGTCGATGATGGCTCCCATCTCCGGCGCGGCGAGCCGCCAATTGACGGCCACGTTCACGGCACCGATCAACGACCCGCCGAAGAGAAAGTCGAAGTACGCGATGCCGTTGCGATCGAGGAAGGCGATGCGGTCCCCGACGCCGAGGCCGTCGCGCGCAGCAGCCTGCGCCACGCGGCACGCGACGTCGAATTCCTCGCTCCAGGTGCGTCGCTCACGACCGAGCACGAGCATCTCGTGGTCGGGCTGCAGGCGCGACAGGTGCCTGATCAGGCCCGCCACCGTGTAGCGGTCTTGTTCGGTGACGGTGACGCTCCCTGGCACGTGTGACCTCCTCACTGGGCCGTCTCGGGACCGGACCCTACGCAGCGCCGGACAGGGCCCGCACGGGTCTGAGAGGCCGGCGGGACGTCTTTCGGCGTCAACCGTTGGTACTGGTCAGGAGCCTTTTTGAGAAATTGAGAGCATTTTTATGCTCGTTTATTTGCTCAAATGCGCCCGCTTGACCTGGGACTTTGTGATCTGGATCACATAATCCTCCAATATAACCCCAGCTCAGGATGCTAATTCAGGGACGATCACGGGTTTCGTAATGCTCCTGCTACATTGCCCAGCGCAAAAACAGTTCGGCCTTTCGGATGCATGCCACGAGCAGACTTCCGGCTGCATAGACGAAGCAGATGGCCGATCGGATCTGTTCAGACCGACCAAAGGTCTCCGCGCTCCTGTCCACAGGCGCTCCGGAGGCCAACGAATCGAGGACGTCACCCAGAACACCCAAGGGGCTGTACACAACCGGCCGCACACCCTGCGGCGAAATGCCAGAACGGACGACGCCTTCCCGCTCGCCGTTCGGGGCGCGAATGCACTGGCCGGAGCCCGCCCACACCAATCAGAGCCAGGCGTGCGCCCAGCGCGCGCCCGACGAAGGGAGGTGCCGTGCGGATCCGCATTGCACTCGCGACGGCGGTGGCCGTCATTGCCATACCTGCAGTTCTTCTCACGTTGTTCAGCAGTACCCCGGCCGCTTCGGCGCGGGTGGCCCGACACGAAGCGGTCAGCCAGCGCAGGGCGGTCAAGATCGACTCGAAGCTGATGTCGTTCGCCCAAGCCGAAAAGGTCGCGAAGCTGGCGACCTACTCCAACGCCGTGGCCGCCCAACAGCAGTCCACGTACCTCAAGGACGTCGCCTTTCTCACGTACCTCAAGGACGTGAGCTTCATGAAGGCGGTCGCGTTGCAGCAGCAGCAGGCAGCGCAGCAAGCAGCCGCCCAGCAGGCAGCGGCCCGCCCGGCTCCTGCGCCGGCTGCGGCGCCGGCTCCCCCCCCGCCTCCGGCTGCGGGTGTATCGGATGCCACCAGCACCGACACGGCGGACTGGGCCTGCATCCGACAACACGAGTCCGGTGGCGACTACAGCGCAGGCGACGGCGGCGCGTACCAGTTCGAATTCGGGACGTGGACAGCGCTGACCGGGCTGCCCTCCCCCGCGGAGGACTATCCGCCGGCGGTACAGGATGCCGCAGCGCTGAAGCTGTTCTCGCAGCGCGGCTGGGAGCCCTGGACCACGCGGTACGTCTGCGGGCTGTGAGAAATCGAGCGAGAGATGGGTCCCAGCGTGCCGGGACCCCGAATTGAGGACGACACCGAGCAACCACCCAAGAGGGCTGTACACAACCGGCCGCACACCCTGCGGCGAAAAGCCAGAACGGACGACGCCTTCCCGCTCTCCGTTCGGGGCGCGAATGCAATGGCCGGAGCCCGCCCACACCGAGCAGAGCCTGGCGCGAGCTCTCGCGCCCGACGAAGGGAGGTGCCGTGCGGATCCGCATTGCACTCACGACGGCGGTGGCCGTCATTGTTGTAGCCGTTTCAGCTGTACTCATGTCGCTGTTGAGCAGCGACACCGCCTGGGCACAGGCGACCCGCCACCAGGCGGCCAACTCCCCCCAGGGTGCCGACACGCACCATGCCGTGCGCATCAACGACACGTTGATGTCCTACTCCCAGGCACGCCAGGTCGCCAGGATGGTGACCTACTCCGACGCAGTCCAGGCAGCCCAGCAGACCACCGCCTTCTTCAAGGCCCTTGCCTTCTTCCAGGCGGTCGCTGCCCAGGAGAACACCATGCCGGCCGCATGGTTGGCGACGGCCGTCTGCGAGGAGGGGGGTCGCAACGACCCGTATGCCGGCTACTTCGGGATCCTCGAGTGGCACGACTTCGACGGCTACCCGACCGCAGGCAGCGCGCCGCTGTCGGTACAGCTGGCCTGGGAGGCGCGGTACGTCGGAGGACCGCCCGACGCACCGGGGCAGTGCCACAGCTACTGAGGCTGCGGCAGTACGAGAGGCCCGTGCGGGCTCTGACGCCCGCCCGCTACCCCGCTTCGAAGATGGCCGTCACCTGCGCCATGTCGAAGTAGTCCCGCCATGCCGTGATCTTCCCGTCGCTGACGTGGAAGGCACCCATGACGGGCAGGGGTGCGGTCCTCCCCTTGATGGTGAACTTGTCCGTCCGCTCGGTGAGCACGGTCGACCCGTCACTGGCCAGGTGGTGCACCTCGAACTCCAAGGCGTCGCACATCCCGACGAACATGCCGATGACCGCCATCGTGGCCTCTATCCCCTCGGCCGGCTCCATCGGGATGTTGTGGTAGACGACGTCGTCGGAGAAGAAGGCGCGCAGCACCTCGGGATCCCGCGTGCTCGCTGCGGCGCAGAAGTCACGGACGACCTGTTCGGCACTGGGCATTGTTCTCCTCTCTTCGCGCGGCAGCACACGCTAGCGAACCATCCGTCATGATGGAGGGGTGACAGCCCCGACCAAGCGGGTGGCGGTACTCGCCCCCATGCAGCCCGAGCTCAAGGCGATCATCGCGTCATTCGGCCTGACGCCGGCCAAAGGGGATCCCGTGTTCTCCCATATGGGCACCGCGGGCGGGTGGTCCGTCGCGTCGCTGGTCATCGGCATGGGACCGGCCCTGGCACGGGAAGCCACCCGCACCACGCTGGCGGCCGGTCCGTTCGACCACGTCATGGTCGTCGGCATCGCCGGTGGGCTCGACCCCGACCTCCCCGTCGGCTCGCTCCTCGTCCCGAGCCGGGTGCAGCTCTACCCGGACGGCCCCGAGTACCGGGCCCACCCGATCCCACCCCGACAGGCCTCCGGGGGGCTCATGACCACCGACGGGCTGTTCGACGACGACAACGTCTGGCGGCCGATACTCGCACGCGGATTCGGCGCCGTCGACATGGAGGCGGCCGGCGTGGCCGAGGTCTGCGAGGAGGCAGGGGTGGCCTGGTCGGTCTACCGGGGCATCAGCGACCGTCCGGACGAGCACATCGTCGATCAGGCCGTCTTCTCTCTCAGCAAGCCGGACGGCTCCGCCGACCCGCTCTCGCTGGCCAAGTACCTCGCCCGGGACCCGCGGCGCGCCAAGGCACTCGCCCGCCTCAACCGCTGCATGCAGGCGGCGGCCAAGGCGGCGGCCGATGCCGCCTTCGCCGACCTCTCCGCCGCATAGGGCGCCGTCATCCAGCACGCCGCGCGACTTCCGAGCTATGTGACGTCCTCCGAGCTCAACTGGTCGTTCGGAATGTCGCGGCGCGCAATCACGTGCAGGTCGATGTCGTTCTCGGATGCCATCCGGAGGATCTGCTGGATCACCGAGCCTCTGGTCATGGACTGCCAACGGGTCAGACGCGAGGTACCGACCACGATCTGGGTGATCTGCTGGTCGACGGCGGCGGCGAAGATGGTCTTGGCGACGTCGTCTCCTTCGAGGGTCTGCCACCGGCCGCCCACCGCCTTCACCAGCTCCTCGAGCTCCGCCGTGCTGGCCTGCGTGGCCTCCGCGTCGCCGGAGAGCACGTGCACGGCGATGAGATCGGCCTTGATGCGCGACGCAATGCGCGCCGCCCGCCTGATCACCGCCGCGTTGCCCGGAGCCCCGGTGACGGCCACCATGATCCGCTCGGTCGTCTCCCACAGCTCGCCCCCCGCGCCGTGCGACCGGAGGTACTCGAGCAGCTCCTCCTCGGTCTCGTCCGCCACGAAGCGCAACGAGAGCTCGCGCAGCGCCACCAGGTTCTCGGTGCGGAAGAACCCCGACAGTGCAGACGGGACCTTGGACTCCGGGTAGATGTTGCCGTGCAGCATGCGGCGTCGCAGCTGGTCGGCCGACGAATCGATCAACTCGAGTTGGTCGGCCCGCCGCACGACCCAGTCGGGTACCCGTTCCCGCACCCCGACACCCGTGATCCGCTCGACCGCATCGGCAAGGGACTCGATGTGTTGGACGTTCACGGTGGTGATGACGGCAATGCCCGCATCGAGGATCTCGAGCACGTCCTCCCATCGCTTGGCATGCCGGCCTGAGCCCGGGACGTTCGTATGAGCCAGCTCGTCGATGAGGACGACCTCGGGTCGTCGGGCGATGACGGCGTCGACATCCATCTCCTCCCACACCGAGTCGCGGTAGTCGACCTGCTTTCGCGGCACGACGGGTAGGTCGCGGATCTGCTCCATGGTGTAGGGCCGCTTGTGCGTCTCCACGAACCCGACAACGACGTCGGCGCCACGCTGGAAGCGGCGCCACCCCTCGTCGAGCATGGCGCAGGTCTTGCCTACACCGGCCGCGGCGCCCAGGTACACGCGGAAGCGACCGGTCGGCCGGACCCCTTCGTCTTCTCCTTTTGCGCTCATCCCTACCCTTCGGCGGCCCTTGCCACGGCGTCGGTACACTCGGCAGACGCTCCGATGGACAGAAAGCCGTGACAGACGTGACGCCAGGCAAGCTGGTTACCAGGGGAACGTACCAGCACAATCTTGTCGGAATTGTCGTCACCCTGGCCGGCTTGGCGGCACTCCTGGGCCTGTTGCTGCCGTTTCGCGCCCACCTGAGCATCGCGATGCCCGCGCTCGTCCTGGTGGTGCCCGCCGTCGTCGGCGCGGCCATCAGCGGCTTCCCGGCGGGCGTCGTGGGTGCGCTGGCGGGCTTCGTCGTCTACGACTGGTTCTTCCTCCCGCCGTACGACACCCTGGCAGTGCGCTCGCCCCAGAATCTGATCGCGCTGGCCGTCTACGTGGTGGTCGTCCTGATCGTCGCCCAGCTGGTTGCCAAACTGCGCAGCGCGCGGTTCGAGGCACTGCGGCGGACCGAGGAATCGGAGCGGTTGTTCGAGCTGTCCAGGGCCCTCATCGGCGATCTCACGCTCTCCCAGCTGCTCACGCACATCGTGGGCACCGTGCAGAGCGTGTTCTCGCCCCGCTGGACGGCGCTCGTGCTGCCCGACACCGGTCAGGCGGCTCCGGGGCCGGTCGAGGCGCTGCAAGTGGCCGCCTCGGCGGGCCAGCCTCTGAACGGCGAGGACGTGGCCTCGGTGACGTCGGGCGGTGGACAGGCCAGCTCCCTCGGGCTGGTCGACGAGAGCGGGCCCCGCAGGGTGTCGGTGGCACTCGTGGTGAGCCTCCGGCCGGTCGGCATCCTGGTGCTCCAGGACGTGCAGCTGGCCGAACGGGACCGGAGTCTGCTCGGTACGTTCGCCAACCAGGCGGCGCTGGCGGTGGACCGCGCACAGCTGCGGGACCAGGCACTGCGGGCGAGACTGCTCGAAGAGGTCGACCGTTGGCGCCGTGCCCTCATGGGTGCGGCCTCTCACGACCTGCGGACCCCGCTCGCCTCCATCAAGACGGCCGTGTCGAGCCTTCGCCAGGACGGCGCCCGCCTTGCTCCCGAGGACCGGGTCGAGCTCTTGGAGCTGATCGAGCTGCAGTCGGACCGCCTGGCACGTCTGCTGACCAACCTCCTCGACATGACCCGCATTGAGGCGGGTGCGCTCGAGCTGCGGCCGAGCGCCGTCGCCTTCGACGAGCTGCTCGCCGAGGCTGTGGCGTCGTTGGGCGGCATCGTGGCGCCCGGCCGCATCGCCGTCGACGCACCGCTCGACCTGCCGCTCCTCCACCTCGATCACGTCCTCATGAGCCAGGTCCTGGCGAACGTGCTCGAGAACGCCGAGCGACTGTCCCCCGGCGACAGCGTCATCCGCGTCGCGGCACGGACGGCACCGGGCAGCGCGTCCACGCGCGTCGAGATCTCGGTGACCGACGACGGTCCAGGTATTGCCCGCGAGGAGCGGGAGCGGGTCTTCGAGATGTTCAGCCAGAACGGCGGAGGCGGCAGGGCAGGCCTCGGCCTGGCGATCGCCAAGGCCTTCGTCGAGGCGCATGGCGGCCTCATCTGGATCGATCCCGACGTCGAGCGCGGCGCGCGCGTCGTCTTCACCGTTCCGTGCGACACGCTCGTCGCGGCACCTGCCTGAGCGCACCGGTGCCCAAGGTGCTCGTCGTCGACGACGATCCATCGCTGCTGAAGGCTCTCCGCATCGGCCTGACCGCCCGGGGGGACGAGGTGCTCACAGCGCACTCGGGGATCGACGCCGTCAACCAGGTGGCGCTGACGGGGCCTGACCTCGTCATCCTCGACCTCGGACTGCCCGACGTCGACGGGCTCGAGGTCTGCCGCCGCATCCGAGAATTCTCCGACGTGCCCATCGTCGTGCTGTCCGCCTACGGCGACGAGCGTCGCAAGGTGGAAGCGCTCGACAGTGGGGCCGACGACTTCGTCACGAAACCCTTCGGCATGGCCGAGCTCGAGGCGCGCCTCAGGGTCGCACTGCGCCACGCCGTCGCCCGGCAGGGTAACGGCGTGGAGCATGCCACGACCCTCCAGGTGGGCGACCTCGACGTCGACCTGGTCCACCACATGGCGACACTGTCGGGTGCGCAGCTGCAGCTCACGGCAAAGGAGTTCGAGCTCCTCGCCTACCTCGCCCGCCACGCCGGCAAGGTCTGCACGCACCACATGATCCTGAAGGACGTGTGGGGCCCCGGCTACGGCGCCGAGTCCAACTACGTGCGCGTCTACACGCACCGGCTGCGCAAGAAGATGGGGGACGAGGAGGGCCGGCTGCTCAAGACGGTGCCCGGAATCGGCTACCAGCTCGTCCCCGGCGCTCACTCCCCGGTGCCGAACGAGTAGAGCGGGTTGCGCGTCAGGAGGACGCCGCGCTCGAGCGCCGGCGTACTTCGGCGACGAGATTGCACCCGGCTGCGATCCCGGGCACCGAGGCCCGGCCCATGAAGCGCAGGACCACGGACCCGGTCCCGTCGCCGAGCGCGACGTCGGTGCGGACCCAGGGCCGCTCGTAGGAGACGACCGACTCGACCTCTCCGGCCACCAATGCCCGTCGCCGAGGCACCAACGCCGCGATGGCGGTGGCGCGGCAGCTCACGTCTTGAGTTTGGCCAGCGCCTCGTTGAGTTGCAGCACGTTGATGTACGGCGAGCCCAGGAAGCCCAGCTGCATGCCCGTTGTGTTCTGCTGGATCAGGGTTCGCAACCTGGAAGGGGAGATCCCTGTCGCCTGCGAGACCATCGGGATCTCCGCGATGGCGTCCTGAGGGGTGATGTCCGGGTCGATCCCGCTGCCCGAGGTGGTGACGAGATCGGGTGTCGGGTTGACGCCCCGTGCCTTCCAGTAGGCCACCAGCGTCTGCGTGTTCTCCAGAAGTGTCTTGGAGCGGGGGCCGAGGTTGGTCGCCGAGGACTCGCCACTGTTCAGGACGCCGGGTTGGCCGGGGATGTTGTTGGCCTCGAGTGGGTTGTCCCCCCCGGCGGCGACCGGCTTCGCCGAGCCGGCGTAGGGGCCGAGGGCGTCAGGGCGGCCCTGGAACACGCAGCTGCCGAGCGGATGGCCCGGGCACTTGGCCTGGGACCAGTTCTGCCCGATGAGCGTCGAACCGTTGGCCGTGATGGAGCCGTCTGCCTCGTTCCGGAAGAAGAGCTGGGCGACCCCGGTGCCCACGAAGGCGTAGACGAACCCGAAGAAGACGGTGAAGACCAGGATCGCGATGATCGAGCGGCGGAGGTGGGTGATCATGTAGGACTCGCTATCAATACGCGTGGAGGGCGACAAGGATGATGTCGATGAGCTTGATGAAGATGAACGGCACGATGATCCCGCCCACGCCGTAGATGAAGACGTTTCGGCGGAGAATCGCCTCTGCGGACGCCGCCCTGAACTTCACTCCTCGCAGCGCGAGCGGGATGAGCGCCACGATGACGAGGGCGTTGAAGATGACGGCCGAGAGCACCGCACTCTCCGGGCTGTGCAACTTCATGATGTTGAGGGGCGCCAGCTGCGGATAGGTGGCGATGAACAGCGCCGGGATGATGGCAAAGTACTTGGCCACGTCGTTGGCGATGGAGAACGTCGTGAGCGATCCGCGGGTGATCAGGAGCTGCTTGCCGATTTCGACGATGTCGATCAGCTTGGTGGGGTTGGAATCGAGGTCGACCATGTTGCCGGCCTCTTTGGCCGCGGTCGTCCCGGTGTTCATCGCCACGCCCACGTCAGCCTGGGCCAGGGCCGGCGCGTCGTTGGTGCCGTCGCCGGTCATGGCGACGAGCTTGTCTCCCGCTTGCTCGTTCCGGATCAGCTCGAGCTTGGCCTCGGGGGTCGCCTCGGCCAAGAAGTCGTCGACGCCGGCCTCCTGCGCGATGGCGGCAGCGGTCAGCGGGTTGTCGCCGGTGATCATGACCGTTTTGATCCCCATCTGGCGCATCTCGGCGAACTTCTCCCGGATCCCGGTCTTCACCACGTCCTTGAGCTCGATCACCCCGAGGATCGTCGGGCCGTCCGCCACGACCAGCGGTGTGGACCCAGCCCGGGCGATGCGATCGACGATCTCCTGAAGTCCGTCGGGCGGCGTGCCCCCCTGCTCGACCGCCCAGGCCCGTACCGAATCGGCCGCACCCTTGCGGATCTGGCGGCCTTCGATGTCGAGTCCCGACATCCGGGTGGTCGCCGAGAACGGGACGAACTCGTGCGTACCCAGCTCCCGCTCGCGGATGTTGAAACGCTCCTTGGCCAGGACCACGATGGACCTGCCCTCGGGGGTCTCGTCCGCCAGCGAAGCGAGCTGAGCGACGTCGGCCACCTCCTCTTCGGTGTGCCCGTGTGCCGGGTAGAAGGCCGACGCCATGCGGTTGCCGAGCGTGATCGTGCCGGTCTTGTCGAGCAGCAATGTCTGCACGTCGCCCGCCGCCTCGACGGCGCGTCCGCTCATGGCAAGGACGTTGCGCTGCACGAGCCGGTCCATGCCGGCGATGCCGATGGCTGAGAGGAGCGCGCCGATTGTGGTCGGGATGAGGCACACGAGCAACGAAACCAAGATGACGACCGACACCGTCGCGCCCGAGTACTTCCCGAAGGCCTGCAGGGTCACCACGACGGGGATGAAGACGATGGTCAGCACGGCCAGGAGAATGGTGAGGGCGATCTCGTTCGGGGTCCTCTGCCGGTTGGCCCCTTCGACCAGGGTGATCATGCGGTCGAGGAAGGTGTGACCGCGCTCGGCAGTGATCCGCACCACGATGCGGTCCGAGAGCACGCGTGTGCCCCCCGTGACCGCAGAGCGATCACCTCCGGACTCACGGATGACGGGTGCCGACTCCCCGGTGATGGCCGACTCGTCCACCGAGGCGATGCCCTCGACGATTTCGCCGTCCGAGGGGATGAGGTCGCCCGCCTCGCACACCACGAGGTCCCCCTTCGCCAGGTCCGCAGCCGCGACCCGCTCCTCGGAGCCGGCCGGTGTGAGACGGCGTGCCTCGGTCTCGGCGCGCATGCGGCGCAGGGTGTCGGCCTGAGCCTTCCCTCGCCCTTCCGCCATCGCTTCGGCGAAGTTGGCGAACATCACGGTCAAGAACAGCCAGATCGTGATGGACCAGTCGAACTTGCCAGGATGCGCGATCGACTCGATGAGCGTCACGACGGTGCCAACGAGCACCACGAACATGACTGGGTTCTTGATCTGCCACCGGGGGTCGAGCTTCTTGAAGGCGTCGATCAGCGCCCGGCCCATGATCTCGCGGTCGAAGAGGCTCCGAGACCCCGCGACGCCGTGTGGCAGGTCGCTTGGCTGGGATTGCGGTTGTGTGGTCACTGTGGTCATCAGAAGAACTTTCCGTGGCTGAGCTGCTCGACGATGGGTCCGAGTGAGACGGCGGGGAAGAAGGTGAGGCCACCAATGATGAGGATGACACCGATGGTCAGACCAACGAACATGCCGTTGTCGGTGCGGAAGGTCCCGAGCGACGAGGGCACGATGCCCTTGGCCGCCAAACCCCCTCCGAGCGCGAGGGCCGGGATCATCACGCCGAACCTTCCGATGAGCATGTCAATCGAACCGACGACGTTGTAGAACGTCGTGTTCCCGCTGAGTCCGGCCATGGCCGACCCGTTGTTGTTGGCCTGTGACGTGAGGGCATAGAGGATCTCGCTGAAGCCGTGTGGGCCGGCGTTGAGCGGGCCGGCCCGGCCGGCGTGGACGGACACAGCGATCGCCGTCAGGACGAGCACGATGATCGGCATCACCAGTGCCGCCAGCCCGGCGAGTTTCACCTCCCGGGACTGGATCTTCTTGCCCAAGTACTCGGGCGTTCGCCCGATCATGAGGCCGCCGAGGAACACCGCGATGACGGCGTAGATGAGGATCGTGTACAGCCCGCTCCCCGTGCCGCCCGGGGTCACCTCACCCAGCATCATGCCGCTGAGCGGACCGAAGCCGCCGATCGGGTTGTACGAGTCCGTCGCACTGTCGACGGCGCCGTCGGACGTCTGCGTCATCGATACGTTGAACAGTGCGCTCGTTGGAACACCGAAGCGGGCTTCCTTGCCCTCGGTGTTCCCCACCGTGGAGTGCACGCCCGCGGTAACGATGGCGGGGTTGTTCTGGTGCTCGGCGTAGGCGGTGAAGCCCACCCAGGTCCCGAAGATCAGCACCATGGCAACCAGCAGCGCGGCCCCGTGCCGGATGCTGCCCACCATCTTGCCGAAGGTGTAGGTGAGCGCGAACGGGATGGAGAGGGTGAGCCAGATGTAGATGAAGTTGGTGACCCCTGTCGGGTTCTCGAAGGGATGCGCCAGGTCGACGTTGAAGAAACCGCCGCCGTTGGTCCCGAGCTGCATGATCGGGCCCATGAAGCCGGCCGGACCGCGGGGAATGGTCTGGGTGACGCCGTTCAGTGAGTCGTGGATCGTCACCGTGCCGGCGAGGGTCTGCACCGCGCCCTCTCCCACCATCACGATCCCCATCACGAACGCGATCGGGAGCAGGATGTAGAGCATGCAGCGGGTGATGTCCACCCAGAAATTGCCGATGGTGGGAGAGTTTCGCCGGGCAAAACCCCGGGTCACGGCGATCGCCACGGCGATCCCGACGGCGGCGCTGACGAACTGCTGCACGGTGAGCACGCCGATCTGGGAGAAGTACGACATGGTCGTCTCGCCGCCGTAGTTCTGCCAGTTCGTGTTGGTCATGAACGACACGATCGTGTTGAAGCTGAGCGCCTGCGGCACGGCGCCGAAATGCTGCGGGTTGAGGGGCAGCGACCCCTGGATCCTCAGCAGCAGATAGCCGAAGGCGACGAACGTGCCGGAGAAGATGACGGTCGAGCCGGCATAGCGCTGCCACGACTGCTCTTTGTCGGGGCTGGTACCCAGCAGCCGGTAGAAGGGCCGCTCCGCCCAGGCGAGGTAGTGGACGCGACCGTCGAAGACGGCAGCCATGTACGAACCCAGGTACCGCCAGGCGAGCCCCAGGGTGATTATCAGGACGACGATGGTCCAGAAGAAGCCCATGTCAGATCAGAACCACTCGGGCTTGAACATGGCGATGCCCAGGTAGATGAACACCACGATCGAGATGCCGAGGAGGAGTCCCTGGACCCAGGTCATACCCGCTCCAGGCACCAGATGAGACCCATGAACGCCGCGATGAACGCCACGACGCCGAGCACAGCGAGAAAATCTGCCATGGGCGCAATGGTGCCGGTGCGTTCGTGAACCCGATGTCAACGCGGCGGGGGCCTACGTCAACAGAATGTCAATACCCGCCGGGAGCCACCTGTGCCTAAGGTGAGCACGGTCGCGGACTGAAAGTGGGGTGGACGATGGCCTTGGACCTGAAGGGGTGCCGGACGCTGGTGACGGGGGGCTCGTCGGGCATAGGGGCTGGGCTGGCCGAAGCCCTGGCCGAGCGGGGCGCCGTGGTGGGCATCTGCGCCCGCCGGGCCGACCGGCTGGCCGAGGTGGTGGAGCGCTGCATGAAGCACTCCCCCGACAGCCGGATGTGGGTGGTCAACCTGGCCGACCCCGACGAGGTCGACAAGCTGGCCGTGGACGTCATGGACGCCTTCGGCGGCGTCGACCTCCTGGTCAACAACGCCGGCATCCCCAAGCGGCGCCATGTGAAATCGCTCGACATCGACACCATCACCGCGGTCATGCACGTCAACTACCTGTCGCCTATGCGCCTGACCATGGACCTGCTGCCCCAGATGCTGGCCCGCGGCGCGGGGACCATCGTGAACATCTCGTCGATCGCGGCCAAGCTCAGCGCCCCCGGCGAGTCCGCCTACGACGCCTCGAAGGCGGCACTGACCGCGTTCTCCGAGGCGATGGCCGTGGACCTGTGGGAGGACGGCATCAAGGTCATGGTGGTCTACCCCGGTGTCATCGACACCGAGCTCTTCACCCTGCCCGAAAACGACGTGCCCGACCTGCCGGTGGCGGCCGAACCGGTGTCGGTGGCCGTCGACGCCATCCTGGCCGGGCTCGAGGCGGGCGCCGCCCAGGTCTACGTGCCCGAGTGGTTCCACGGCGTCACCGCGAACAAGGAGAAGGACGTCGGCGCGTTCCTCGAGGGCACGGCGGCCTACCTACGGGACCAGAAGCAGAAGAAGGCGCAGCAGGTGTGAGGGGGTGGGCGTGAAGATCGAACCCGACGCGGCGGGGATGCGTGCGGACCGCCTGGAGCGCATCACCGAGCACTTCGCCACCAATTACGTCGACACGGGGAAGATCGCCGGCTGTCAGATCACGGTCGTGCGCGGTGGCCACACGGCCTATCAGCGTTCGCTCGGGCTGATGGACCGGGAGCGGCAGCTCGCGATGGCCGACGACGCCATCTTCCGCATCTACTCCATGACCAAGCCCATCGCCTCGGTCGCCCTGATGCAGCTGTACGAGCGCGGCATGTTCCAGCTGCTCGACCCGGTCCACCGCTACATCGCCGCCTGGCGGACCCTTCAGGTCGGCGAGGTGCAGGACGACGGCTCCGTCAGCCTGGTGAAGCCGAAGCGCCCGATGAACATGCGCGACGTCCTCATGCACACCACCGGGCTTCCGGGCGCCCTCTTCCCGGGCAACCCGATCGACGACGCGTTCGCCGAGGCCCGGGCGGCCCTGGGTGCGGGCCAGACCCTCGAGAGCGTCACCGCGCTCCTGGCCGAGCACCCGCTCAAGTTCCACCCGGGCACGCACTGGAATTACGGCCTGTCCACCGACATCGTCGGCCGGCTGGTCGAGATCCTGTCGGGGAAGCCGTTCGACGAGTACCTCCGGCAGGAGCTCTTCGAACCTCTGGGCATGGTCGACACCGGCTTCTTCGTCCCCGAGGCGTCGCTGCCCCGGCTGGCCGCCTGCTACGAGTACCTCCCGGCGGCCGCGCCGCGCCTGATGGACGGGCCCTTCGCCAACGGGATCATGCACCGGCGCTCCTACCTCTCCGGCGCTGGCGGCCTGGTCTCGACGACGCGGGACTACGTCGCCTTCTGCCAGATGCTGGCCAACGGTGGCCAGCTCGAGGGCCGGCGTGTCCTCGGACGCAAGACCCTGGAGCTGATGACGGTCAACCACCTCCCCGGCGGGGCGGCCCTGCAGGACCTGGCCATGGGGGGGTTCGGCGAGGCCGGCTTCGAGGGCGTCGGCTTCGGCCTGGGCTTCGCCGTGGGCCTGGGCCCCGCGGCCACGGCGATGGCCGGTTCCCGGGGCGAGTTCTACTGGGGCGGCGCCGCCAGCACGGCCTTCTGGATCGACCCGGACGAGGATCTCTTCGTCGTGTTCATGACGCAGCTCTTCCCGTCCGTCGCCTACCCGTTCCGGGCCCAGCTGCGCGCGCTCGTCTACCAGGCGATCGACGACTGATGCCCGGGGCCGAGGGGCCCGTCGGACCGGCCGACGCCACCGCGGTCCCCCGTTTCGCCGGCCTGTCCACGTTCGCCCGCTTGCCCACCGCGGGCGAGGTGCCACGGTGGGACGTCGCGGTGGTGGGCGTCCCCTTCGACGGGGGCACCAGCTACCGCCCCGGGGCACGCTTCGGCCCCGCCGCGGTGCGCCAGGGCTCACGCCTGCTGCGCCCCTACCACCCCGCACTCGACACCCTCCCCTTCGAGCTGGCCCAGGTGGTCGATGCCGGCGACATCGCGTGCACGCCGTTCAGCGCAGAGGAAGCCGTCACCCAGATTGAGGCCGGAGCGGACGCGCTCCTGGCGGGCGGCGGGCGGCTCCTGGCCATCGGCGGCGACCACACCATCGCCCTTCCCCTCCTGCGGGCCACCGCCGCCCGGCACGGGCCGCTCGCCCTGGTGCACTTCGACGCACACCTCGACACGTGGGACACCTATTTCGGCCAGCGCTTCACCCACGGGACACCGTTCCGCAGAGCCTGGGAGGAGGGCCTGCTGCGGCGCGACCGCAGCGTCCATGTCGGGCTGCGGGGCCCGCTGTACTCGGACGCGGACCTGTCCGACGACAGCGGCATGGGCTTCGCCCAGATCACGACGGACGACGTGGGCACCCGGGGTGTCGCCGCGGTGGTGCACCAGGTGCTCGAGCGGGTCGGGGACGCGCCGGTCTACGTGTCGGTGGACATCGACGTGCTCGATCCGGCGCACGCCCCCGGCACGGGCACGCCCGAGGCGGGCGGCCTGACCAGCCGGGAGCTCCTGTCCCTGGTGCGCGGCCTCGGAGCGGCCGCCGTCGTCGGCGGCGACGTGGTGGAGGTGTCCCCCGCCTACGACCACGCCGAGATCACGGCAGTGGCCGCCGCGCACGTCCTCTACGACCTGGTCACGCTGCTGGCCAGGCGCAACGGCACCTGATCCGGGCGGCGCACTTGTAACAGTGCATTCACGTTCGGGAAACCGGCCGCGAATGTTGCCCCCGTAGGGTGAGCGTCGCACTGCCGTTACGAAGCGGGGACGATCAGGTACGTGAAGCGAGACCTTCTGGTTGGTGTGGCCCAGTGGCTGTCCGCGCCAGGCGAGCCACGGCAGAACATGAGCGTGGCGATCGGAATGATGGACGAGGCGGCGTCGCGCGGCGTCGAGCTGCTGGTCCTCCCGGAGCTGTGGTCGTGCGGCTACGACCCCGAGACCCTCGGACGCGACGCCAGGGCGGACGCCGAGCCGCTCGGGGGCCCACGCTCGAAGCGGCTCGGCGAGGCCGCCCGCCATCGTGAGATGTGGCTGGCGGCCGGAAGCGTGCCCGAGCTGGGCGACAACGGCCTGCTCTACGACACGGCCCTCGTGTTCAACCCACACGGTGAGCTGGTGGCCCGGCACCGCAAGGCGCACCTGTTCCCGCCGACGCTCGAGCCCAGCGTGTTCAGCCCCGGCGACCGGCTGACGACGTTCGACGACCCCGCCCTGGGCCGCGTCGGGCTCGTGGTGTGCTTCGACGGCGACTTCCCCGAGGTGGCCCGCACCCTGGCCCTGCGCGGCGCGCGCCTGATCCTCGCCCCTGCCGCCTACGAGGTCGAAGGCGCCAACGCCTGGGACCTCCTCTACCCCGCCCTGGCCCTCACCAACAGCCAATGGTGGGTGCAGGCCAACCAGGCCGGCTCGCACTCGACGTCCACCCTGCTGGGTGCCAGCCGGATCGTCGCGCCGACCGGCACCGTGGTGGCGGAGGCGAGCCGGGCCACGCCGGGCTCATCGAGCCGGGCCGAGCTCCTGGTCCACCGGATCGACCTGCACATCGCCTACGCCCGCGAGGGGATCTCGGGGTTGCTCGAGGACGAGCGTCATCCGGAGCTCTACTTCGATTGCGTGGCGGTCGAGTCCGCGTAACGCCGCTCCGGCCGGCTCGCTCAGCCCGCCCGAGCGGCGGGCAGACCCAGTGCGGCACGGACGCGGTCCCGAAGGATGAGGTACTGGTCGTGGGCCAGCCACGGGGCCGACGCCAGCCTCTCGACCAGGTGCGGCTCCCCCACCACCTCACGGTCGGTGAACTGGTCCGAGGTGAGGTCGACGTCGAGGCCGGCCAGCCGGTTCCAATAGTGGAATCCCCGGGCCGAGCCGTCGGCATGGTGCACCTCGGCCTCGAGGAGCTGACCGCCGAGCAGGTCGTGCACGACGAGGGCCGTCACGGCGCACTGACCCCGGGCGGGGTTGGCCGGCGTCCACTCTGCGGCGTCGCTCGGGTCGCAGGTGTCGAGGGACCACGCGGCCCGGATGGCGGCCTCGAGTCCGTCCAGCGTCGCCGGCCTTCCTGCTCGGGATACGTCGGAGCAGGTCACCCCTCCAGTTAACACGGAGTGCGACGGAGTCAACACGGAGTGCGACGGCTCCCCACCGCGGGCCCCGTCTCGGCCGAGGCCTTGACGGTCCGGGGTTTCTGGGGTTGGCTGGCCGGCAGGCCGGCCGCCGGTGCCGGGCGCGCGCACGGAGGGGATCTCGGTGAGGGTCTCGATCATCGGTACGGGCTTCATCGGTTCCACGCTCGGGCACTCGCTCGCCGAGGCCGGGCACGACGTCGTCTACGGCTCGCGGCACCCTGAAGACGGGGTCGCCTCCGGTGCGGGCGCGACCGTCGTGCCGATCGGCGAGGCGCTGGCCGACCCCGACCTCGTCATCCTCGCCTTGCCCGGCGCGGCCGTGGCCGAGCTGACCGCCGCCCACGGTGAAGCGTTGGCGGGGAAGCTGGTGATCGACGCCACCAACCAGACGGGCGCCCCGGTCGCCAACGCGCGGACCGCCCTCCCGCCGACGGTCCGCTACGCCCGGGCGTTCAACACCCTGGGGGGCGAGAACATGGCGGACCCGGTGTTCGACGGCCAGCGGGCCGACATGTTCTTCTCCGCTCCGGCCGGGGACCGGGAGACGGTCGAGACCGTCATCGCGGACGTGGGCCTCCGCCCGATCTACGTCGGGGAGGACCAGGAGGCGATCATCGACGCGCTGTTCCAGCTCTGGGTGGAGCTGGCAATGCGACAGGGTCGGGGGCGCCGGCTGGCGCTGCGACTGCTGGAGGGCTGAACCGGATCGTCACGGCCCTGGGCCAGTGGGACCTTCGGCCCTGGTCCGCCCGCGAGCGCTCGGTTGGACTGGTCCGGTGAGCCAGCTGACCCGACCGGCAGTCGCGCCGGTGGGCCTCGAGGATTGGCGCCGCTGGACCGCCCTGGTCGTGGTGTGCCTCGCGGCGCTCATCATCAACGTCGACAACACGATCCTCAATGTCGCCCTTCCGACGCTCGTCCGGGACCTGCATGCCACGACGAGCGAGCTGCAGTGGATCGTCGACTCCTACGCGATGGTCTTCGCCGGTCTGCTCTTCGTCGGAGGGAGCCTGGCCGATCGCTTCGGGCGCCAACGGTTCTTCCTCATCGGGCTCACGGTCTTCGCGGCGGGATCGGTCGGTGCGGCCTTCTCGGGCTCCGTCCATCTCCTGATCGCCTGTCGCGCCCTGATGGGGGCCGGCGCGGCCCTCACCATTCCGGCGTCGCTGTCGATCATCAACGACGTCTTCCGCGATCCGGGCGAGCGGGCACGCGCCATCGGTGCCTGGGCCGGGACGGCCGGACTCGGGATCGCCATCGGCCCGATATCCGGCGGGCTCCTGCTCTCGAGATTCTGGTGGGGGTCGATCTTCCTGGTGAACATCCCGATCGTCCTCATCGGCCTGGTGGGAGCCGCGGCCCTGGTTCCCGACTCGAAGAACCCGGACGTGCACCCGCCCGACCCCGTCGGGGCCGTGTTGTCGATCGCCGGTCTCGGGTTGCTGCTCTGGGCGATCATCGAGGGTCCGACGCAGGGGTGGACCTCGGGTGTCGTCCTCGGCGTCGGGGCCGCCAGTCTGGTCGCCCTCGGCGGTTTCGTCGCCTGGGAATCCCGCAGCACGCACCCCATGCTCGAGCTGGGGTTCTTTCGTGAGCGCAGGTTCTCCACGGCACTCGCGGCCGAGTGCCTCGGCGTGTTCGGATTGATGGGCGCGCTGTTCCTCTCGACGCAGTTCCTCCAGTTCGACCTGGGACTGTCACCCCTCCAGGCCGGGATCCGGATCCTGCCCATCGCCGCCATGGTGATCGTCAGTGCCGCGCTGTCGCCGGTCCTGGCCCGCCTCATCGGGACGAAGTTCACGGTGGCCGCCGGACTGATGTGTATCGCCGGGGGCCTGTGGCAGGTGTCGGCGGTCTCCAGGCTCGAGACGACGTACGGCGACATCGTTCTGGGCCTGCTGCTGATCGGCTTCGGCGCCGGGCTCATGCTGCCCACGGCCACGAACTCGGTCATCAGCTCGGTCCCGCGGGGTGACTCCGGGATCGGCTCGGCCACCAACACGGTGGCCCTCCAGGTCGGAGGCGCGCTGGGCGTGGCCGTGGTCGGAAGCGTGATGCTGACCCGCTACCAGGATCACATGACCGCGGCGCTCTCCGGCCGGCACGTGCCACCGACTGTCGCATCCACGATCCTCGGCTCTCTCGGAGGAGCACTGGCGGTGTCGGCGAGCGCCGGCGGAGCGACCGGTGCACTGCTGGCCCGCGCCGCGCGGACGGCCTTCATGAGCGGGAACGGGGTGGCGCTGGCTGCGGGCGCGATCGTCTCCCTGGGCGGCGCGGTCCTGGTGCTGGTGGCCCTCCCGTCGCAACCTCGCCGTGAGCCCGACGGAGTGGCCGATCAGGGGTAGCGCACCCACATGCCGTTGCATCGGCGCGCGTCCGGGCAGCGTGACGGTAATGGAAGACTCTCGGCATCGACCCAGTCCCGCCCGACGGCGCCCCGATCGGCCAGCACAGCGACGGCACGCAGCGCCGCCAGGAGTGGGTGCGCGCCAACTTCACCGCGATCTTCGGCACCTCGGCCCGGGAACTTCGGGCGCGAGGCATCGATCCTCGCCAGTACGCGCTCCACCACCGCGAGCAGATCCGCCGCTTCGCCCAGGCGCAGCGGCGCCAGGGCATCGCGGTCCCCGGTGGACCCGGCAACGGCGGACCCGGCCCGGATCGCTCCACGAGCTGGCGGGGTGGCTACGGCGGTGGTCGGTTCGGCGTCGGCATGCGCGGCGGCAGCGCATGGATCGGGATCCTCCTCATCCTCTTCGCGTTGCGCTTCTTGCTGGTCGACTCCTTCGTCGGTGCGCACGCCGCCATCTTCTGGGTGCTCGGGATCGGGGGGGTCCTGTTGCTGGCCCGAGTGGCCCTCTTCTCGTGGCTCCGCCGGAGGCGGTTCCGCGGCGCCCGGGACGGAGACCATACGGACGGCCGCCCGGGGTCGTGAGCCGGCGGCCGGCCCGGCGTCTCAGAGCTTCATGGTCGGGTTGGGCTCCACGACGACGCTGGCGCGCCGAAGACGTTCCAGCACGCGGTTCTCACGCCCGTACGACAGCGGCGTGAACAGGAGCGTGTCGAGGGGGAACCACAGGCCCACCCAGACCAGCACCCACCCTCCGGAATCGAGGACGAGGTTGGCGTTCCCGGTGGAGCCGACGATGCTTCCCTTGACGATCACGAGGAGGAAGCCCAGGACCACGATCGGGAGGCCGATCCACAGCGAGAACACGCCGTCGAGCCTGACCGCCCGGCGCTCCCGTCGGTTGTAGGCGATGCGGTGGTCGCAGTAGCGGTCGAGGGTGCGGGCGATCCGTTGGTTCAGACCCTCTTGGACCTGGTCGGGCGGCAGGGACAGCTCAATCCGCACGGGGCTCCGGGACGGGCGGCTGCGCAGCACGCTGATGCAGTACTCCAGCCCGGTCATGAAATTGCGGTATTCGGAGAAGAGGTCCGTCTGCGCCAGGACGAACATGTCCTCGGGGCTGGTCAGCGACAGCGAGATCACCTGCGGAGCCCGACCGGCCATGGCGCCCTGTTCTAGCCGTCCGGCGGGGGCCGGCGCCCGGTGGGCCGCCGGCCCCGGACCGCCTGTGCGGCCGGCGCTGCGGGCGTAGGGTGGGGGGAGGACAGGCCCGTCCGTCCGCAGCCGGGCGTGATCCTTCGGCTCCGTGAATCGACGGAAGGGCCGAAAGGAGGACCATGACCTCACCCGAGTCGTTGCACCTTGCTGCGCAGCTCGACCAGCACCACGCACCCGAGACCAACGGGCGCATTCCGGTCTGCAGGAGGTGTGGCGCACGCACCGACGGCCCCACGGGGACGCACCACGTCGTGCAGGAAGGTCGTGAAAACCGATCGCGCGAATGGCTCGTCGCGCAGTCGCGGCTGGCCGACATTGCGCAGGCCCAATTGCTGCGGGAACTCTGAGGTCAGCCCCCCGGCGCAACCTGGTGGACGGGACATCCCGGGTTGGCGCGGGGCGCGCACCGCCGAGACGGCCGTGCGGGGCGGGCTCCCCGCGGGCGGTCGTTGGTAGGGTCGCCGCCATGGCAGAGGGTGCGGGTCCCGACCAGGAGATCTCTCTCTACGATGGCCTGCTCTCCACCCGCGCCATCCGGCGCTACACCGACGAGCCGGTCCCCGACGAGGTGCTGCGCGACATCCTCTTCGCCGCCACCCGCGCACCGAGCGGGTCGAACCGCCAGCCCTTCCGCTTCGTCGTCCTGACCGACGGCCCGGTGGCCCGGGAGGCCAAGCGGCTGCTCGGGGAGGGGGCGCGCTCCTTCTGGGCCGCCAAGAGGAAGGCCGACGGCTACGACAAGGGGTCCGGCGCCGCCGACGACTCGCCCAAGTCGCGCATGGCACGCACCATGCAGCACTACGTGGACACCTACGAGTCGGTCCCCGTGCTGATCCTGGCCTGCTTCGTCCACTACCGCCACACCAGCTACACCGACGGGGCATCGGTCTACCCCGCCTGCCAGAACCTGCTGCTGGCCGCCCGCGCGCTGGGCTACGGCGGCGTCATCACGGGCTGGCAGTTCGCGGCGGACGCCGACCTGCGGGCGCTGCTGCACATCCCCGACGACGTGGAGCTCATGGCCACCATCACCCTCGGCCGCCCCCAGGGCCATCACGGCCCGGTGCGCCGGCGCCCCCTCCCGGAACTGGTGTACGGGGAACAGTGGGGGCAGGCCCCCGCCTGGGCGGTCGACCCGCCGGGGACCGAGCACACCGCCGCGGGACCACCGACCGCCACCTAATACAGTCTGGGGTTGCGCACGCCCCTCGGAAGGCCGACGATGCCCCCTGCCGACTCCCCCGTCTTCGACGCCGACAACCACTACTACGAGGCGCTCGACGCGTTCACACGCCACCTCGACCCCGCGCTCGGGCCCCGGGTGATCGAGTGGGTCGAGGTCGGCGGCCGGCGCTACCACGCGCTGGGGGGCCGGATCAGCCGGGCCGTCACCAACCCGACGTTCAACCCGATCTCGCCGGCCGGCGCACTGGTCGACTACTTCCGGGGCAACCCCAACGGCCGCCCGATGCACGAGCTCATGGGGACACCCGAGCCCATCCGCCCCGAGTACCGCGACCGCGACGCCCGCCTGGCCAGGATGGACGCCCAGGGCCTGGCCAAGGTCTGGCTGTTCCCGACCCTCGGCATGCTCTACGAGGAGGCGCTCAAGGACGACCCCGGGGCGGTCATCCTGCTCTTCCGTGCCTTCAACCGCTGGCTCGCCGAGGACTGGGGCATGGCGTACCGGGACCGGATCTTCGCCGCCCCCTACATCTCTCTCGCCGACGTGGACGAGGCGGTGCGTGAGCTCGAGTGGGCGCTCGACGCCGGTGCCCGTACGGTCGTCATGCGGGCGGCGGCGCCCCGGACCGTGCACGGACCGCTCTCGCCGGCGGCCGACGCCTTCGACCCCTTCTGGGCCCGCGTGAACGAGGCCGGCATCACGGTCGTCGTGCACGCCGGCGATGCCGGGCTGTCGTCCAACGGGTACGCCGTGGACGGCTTCTCGGCCTCCTTCCGCGCCGGACCGTCGCGTCCGAGCATCAAGCTGTTCGCCATTGAGCGGGCGGCCCACGACTTCCTGGCCACCCTCGTCCTCGAGAAGCTCTTCGACCGCTTCCCCAACGTGCGCGTCGCGTCGGTCGAGAACGGGTCGGAGTTCCTCGCCCCGCTCTTCCGCAAGCTGCGCACGACCACCCGCCGCATGCCCGGCTACTTCGCGGAGGATCCCGTCGTCACCTTCCGCCGCCACGTGTGGATCAACCCGTTCTGGGAGGACGACGTCGACGAGATCGTCGACCTCATGGGCGACGACCGGGTGATCTTCGGTTCCGACTGGCCGCACATCGAGGGGCTGCCCGAGCCGGCCGACTGGGTGACCGAGCTGCAGAAGCTCCCGCCCGAGTCGGTCGCAAAGATCATGGGCGGCAACGTGTCGGAGCTGAACGAGCGGACGCCGCGGCCATGACCGAGGTCAGCGACCGCAGCGAGACGGTGGACTCGGCGACACACCCGTCCCAGCTGGAGCCGCACGTGATCGTGCTGTTCGGGGCGACGGGTGACCTGGCGGCGCGCAAGCTCCTCCCGGGCCTGCTCCACCTCTCCATCACCGGGATGATGCCGGATTACCGGATCGTCGGGAGCTCGACCAGCGAGCTGAGCGACGAGGACTTCCGGCACCTGGCCCGCCATGCCTGCGACCAGTACGCCACGGGCAAGATCTCGCTGTTGCAGTGGGCCAACTTCGAGAAGCGTCTGACCTTCGTGTCGAGCACGGCCGGCCCCCAGGCGCTGTCCGACGCGGTGGCCGAGGCGGAGGAGGAGATCGGCGGCGACAACATCCGGCGGCTGCATTACCTCAGCATCCCCCCGGCGGCGGACCGCGCCATCATCCAGCTCCTGGCCGACGCCAAGCTGGTGGAACGCTCCCGGGTGATCCTCGAGAAGCCCTTCGGCACCGACCTCGACAGCGCCAGGGCGCTCAACGACATGCTGCACCAGTATTTCGACGAAGAGCAGATCTTCCGCATCGACCACTTCCTCGGGAAGGAGGCGGCGCAGAACATCCTGGCCTTCCGGTTCGCCAACGGCCTCTTCGAGCCGATCTGGAACAGGGACCACATCGACCACGTGCAGATCGACGTGCCCGAGACGCTCGGGGTCGACGACCGCGTCGCCTTCTACGAGGCGACGGGCGCCTTCAAGGACATGGTGGTGACCCACCTGTTCCAGATCCTGGGCTTCATGGCCATGGAGCCGCCGACCGAACTCTCCGCCGGCCCGATCAACGAGGAGAAGAACAAGGTCTTCCGCTCCATGCGCCCCCTCGACCCTTCCCGGGTCGTCCGCGGCCAGTACGATGGATACCGCGACATCCCCGGCGTGGCCCCCGGCTCGGACACCGAGACGTTCGTCGCGCTGCGGTGCGACATCGACAATTGGCGCTGGGCGGGCGTGCCGTTCTTCCTGCGCACCGGCAAGCAGCTCGGCGGCGGCGAGCGCATCATCTCCATCGCCTTCCGCGAGCCACCGAAGTCGATGTTCCCCGACAACTCGGGCATGGGCACCCAGGGCCCCGACCACCTCACCTTCGACCTGGCCGACTCCTCGAAGCTGTCGCTGTCCTTCTACGGGAAGAGGCCAGGGCCGGGCATGAAGCTCGAGAAGCTCAGCCTCCAGTTCGCCCTGCACGAGACCGGGCAGGACGCCGATGTGCTCGAGGCCTACGAGCGCCTCATCCACGACGCCATGGTGGGTGACCACACCCTGTTCAACACGGCCGAGGGAATCGAGCGCCTGTGGGAGATCTCGACCCCGTTGCTCGACAACCCGCCACCGGCGGAGCCCTACGCCAAGGGCGGCTGGGGCCCACCGGACATCAACGACCTCATCGCGCCGCGCACCTGGCGGCTGCCGTTCGAACGCCGTTGGCGCAGCGGCACGGCCTCCTGAGCCTCGACCCCGCGACGGGGAAGGCCGTCTCCCCGGTCGGGTAGCCCGATCGGCAGCGCGCCGCCTCCGAGCGCGCCGGGAGCTGACCTCAGGGCACGAGCACGATCTTTCCCCTGGTGTGGCGGTGCTCGAGCTCCTCGAAGGCATCGGCCACCCGGTCGAGGGGGTAGGTCGCCGCGATGGGGATCTCGACGTCCCCGGAGGCCACCAGATCCGCCATTTCGGTGAGCACCTCCGGAGTCGACGCGGTGCCGCTGCCATCGGACTTGACCCCGAGCTCCTGCGCCTTCTGGAACGAGGTGATCGTCTCGATACGGTCATGGGAGATGCCGAGGTCGACCGCGAGCTGCACGTACTCGGGCCCGAACAGGTCGATGAAGGCATCGATCCCGTCGCCGGCTGCCTGGCGCAGGCGATCGGCCAGGCCCGCGCCGTAGGTCACGGGGACGGCTCCATGAGCCCGGAGCCACTCGGCGTTGGCCGCGGACGCGATCCCGAGGACGTGGGCGCGCCGCACCCCCAGCAGCTGCACCACGACGGTCCCGACGCCACCCGCTGCCGCAGAGACGGCAACCGTGTCGCCCTCCTTCGCATCGACGGCGCGGACCGCGGCATAGGCGGTGCACCCGACCACGTAGAGAGACCCCGCTGCCTCCCAGCTGAGCGCAGGAGGCTTGTGGATCAGCTGGGACGCCGGGACGGCGACATGGGTCGCGTGGCTCGAACGGCTCCACGAGAAGCCCAGGACCGCGTCCCCGACGCCGAACCCGTCGACCCCGTCGCCGACGGCGGTCACGAGTCCGGCCAGATCGCTGCCCTCGCCCGACGGGAAGGTGGCGGGAAAGCGGGCGTCCAACGCACCGCTCCGGATGGCCGCCTCCCCGGGATTGATGGCCGCCGCCTTGACGGCCACCACGACCTCACCCCGGGCAGGGACCGGCATCGGGATGTCCGTGACATAGAGGACGTCCCGACCCCCGTACCGGTCGAAGCGCACCGCCCGTGCGCCGGTATCGCTCATGCTGCATCCTCCCTGGCTGGCTGGTCCTCGCTCCGGTTGACGCTACCGGGCGTCGCCCGGGCACCGTTCGGGCCGGGGCTACCAGGCGTCCAGGGTCTGCGAGTGGAAGTCGATGATGGCCAGGAGGTCCCCCAGGCGGCCGATGACCGCCTCGACGTCGGCGTCGGGGCCCGTGATGGTCCGCTGCGCGGTGACCGCGACCTCGGTGCACGTGTGCAGCATGAGGGTCACGCGTCCCCCGACCTCCGGGTCCGGGCAGGGGTTCGCCCCGACCCACACCGCCGCTTCCCTGGTGGCCGCCTCGAGCTCGTCCGCCGCCGCCAGCATCGTGACCTCGTTCACGCTGAGGGACGCGGAGAACCGGCTCTCGGCGTTCGTCACGCGTCGCAGGGCCTTGGTCGCCCTGATCAGCCAGTGCTGTGCGGTGGGTTCTCTGTCCATGGTCGTTGTCGGACCGGTCCGGCAGTCAGCAGATGGGCCGGGTCCCGCCCTACAGCGATTCTGGCGAGAGCATCCGGTCCCCCATAGAGCCATTCGGACCCTCGGCGGCACAACCTCCTGACAACAAACGGCATCGAGCCCGGTGCACGGGAAGGTCATCGGGTGCAGGGCCGGCGCCCGCGACCGGAAGATCTCACTTCAGATTCGGGAGCACCTGTCCGATACCCCAGGGCACGGGAGCCCAGCGGGACGACCTGGGTCCCGGACGACGGGGGGAAACATGTCGCCAGTGACACTGCACGCGGACGATGTCAGGTTGCACCACGCCGACCCGGACCGCTCCGAGCTCTCGGTCGGTTCTGATCGCCCATGGTCACATCGATCAACCAGAAAGGCGGGTCAATGGTTATCCTTCCTCGCATCGCAAGGTCTCTCCATCATCCGGCACTGGCGGTGATGCTGGGAGTCGTTCTCGTTGCCATCGCCATCTTCGGCCTGGCCAGCGGCGACATCCCGAGACTCTGGGCGACCGTCATCCTGGTCGTGGGCGGGCTCAACATACTGAGAGCCATTCCGCATCCGGACCGCCGATCCTCCGCCCCGGCGGCGGCCGCCAGCACGTCCGCGGCCGGCTGAGGGCAGGGTCAGGGACGCAACGCCGTCGCCTTCTGCTGCGGCACCGGGGCGGGTCAGGGGACGAGCAGCACGCGTCCGAAGGCCCGGCGGCTCTCGATGTAGGCGTGGGCGCCCGCCGCGTCCGAGAGCGGGAAGGTGCGGTCGATGACCACCTTGAGCTCGCCCCTCGCGATGGCGTCGAGGTGCCCGGCGATCATGGCGTGGGGGCGGGGTGAGAGCACCAGCTCGGCCCCCAGGAAGTAGCCCGACAGCGTCTGGTTGTTGGGTCGCATGGTCGAGATGTCGACGTGCTCGGCGGGCGCCCTCCCGGCGTCGCCCACCGTCACGCAGCGGCCCCGGTAGGCCAGCACGTCGATACTCCCCTGCAGGGTCACGCCCCCCACCGAGTCCACCACGACGTCGACACCGCGCCCGTCGGTGAGCCGGCGCGCCTCGGCGACGAAGTCGTGGGTGCGGTAGTTGATGCCCTCGTCGAGGCCCAGCTCCCGCAGACGCTCCAACCGGTCGTCGCTCGAGGCCGTGGCGAGGACGCGGGCGCCGGCCCGCTTCGCCATCTGGATCGCCGCGATGCCCACCCCTCCGGCGCCGGCGTGGACGAGCGCCGTCTCGCCGGCCTGCAGCCGGCCGAACTCGAAGAGGCAGTCGTCCGCCGTGCCGAAGGGCACCGGCACGCACGCCGCCTCGTCCGTCGAGACCCCCTCGGGGATCTTCCAGGCGAACGCCTCGGGCGCCACCCTGCGCTCGGCGTGCGACCCGTCGACTCCGACGGTCACCGCGCGGTCCCCGACCGCGAACCCACGCACGTCGGCACCGACCTCGGCCACCGTGCCGGCGCACTGGTAGCCCACGATGTGCGGCAGCGGGCCCAGCGCCCCGCCCAGCCGGTTCAGCGTGTCACCCCCCTCGATACTGACCGCCTCCACGTCGATCAGGATGTCGCCCGGGCCGGGCAGGGGGTCGGGCACGTCCTCGTAGCGGAAGACGTCGGGTGCCCCGGTCTCGTAGTACACGGCTGCCTTCATGAACGGACATACTCCCGCATCCGGAAGCGGCGCGTCTTCTCGGTGTACCACCGGGACGTCTGGGGCAGCTGGGTGGCGATCCTCCCGTTGGCGTTCTTGAAGTAGCTCTGGCAGCCGTCACTCCACACGGTGCCGGCCAGGGCCTCGGCCAGCTCCTCGTTGTAGGCGTCCATGACCTCGCGGCGGACGTCGACGGCGCGCACGCGGCGGCGGCGCATGGCGCGCAGCGCGCCCAGGACGTAGGTGGCCTGCGCCTCGAGGATCACGATGATGGAGTTGCCGCCCTGGTTCGTGTTCGGACCGTAGAGCATGAAGAAGTTGGGGTACCCCGACACCGTGAGGCCCATGTAGGCGTGGGCCACCTCGGCCCAGTCGTCGTGCAGGCTCCGGCCACCGATGCCCACCACGTCGATCCCCTCGAGGTACTCCGTGGCCTTGAAGCCCGTGGCCAGCACGATGGCGTCCACCGGCCGCTCCCGCCCGTCGTCGGTGACGATGGCACCCGGGGTGACGCGCTCGATCCCCTCGGTGACCAGTTCGACGTCGTCGCGCACGAGCGCCTTGTAGAAGTCGCTGCAGACCAGCGTGCGCTTGCACCCGAACGGGTAGTCCGGCGTGAGCTTGGCCCGCAGCTCGGGGTCGGCGATCCGGTGGTCGATGTGGCTGAGGGCCAGCGCCTCGAGCTGCTCGGCCACCTCGTCCCCGTGGCGGAAGGCGATCGTGTTCTCGAAGGCCCAGTAGATGTCGCGACGATGGCGCCGCGCCGCGATCGGGTTGCGCGCGAACCGGCGCTTCTGCTCCTCGGTGAAAGGCTTGTCCGACCGGGGCAGGATCCACTGGGGTGTGCGCTGGAAGACGGAGACCGCCCCCGCCTCTCGGGCCAGCTCGGGCACGATCTGCGCCGCGCTGGCGCCCGTCCCGATGACCGCCACCCGGGCACCCGCCAGGTCGTGCCCGTGCTCCCAGCGCGCCGAGTGGAAGCAGGGGCCGGCGAAGGACCCGAGACCGTCGATCTGAGGGACGAACGGCGAGGTGAAGGTCCCGATGGCGCTCACGAACACGTCGGCGGTGTAGGTGCGGCCCTCGGCGTCGGTGAGGCGCCAGTGCCGCGCCCCCTCGTCCCAGCGCGCCGCGGTGATGCGCGTGTGCGGGCGGAGGTGGGGGCGGATGCCGAAGCGGTCGGCGCAGTCCTCGAAGTACTGGAGGATCTCGGGCTGGTTGGCGTAGGTCTTGCTCCAGTCCGGCTTGAGGGCGAAGGAGTACGAGTACAGGTGTGACGGCACGTCGCACGCCGCGCCGGGGTAGGTGTTGGCCCGCCAGGTGCCGCCCACCCCGTCGGAGGCCTCGAAGAGCACGAAGTCGCGTTGCCCCGACTTGGCCAGCCGGATGGCCAGCCCCAGACCGCCCGCGCCCGCCCCCATGATGGCGACCCGCCGGTGCGGTTCCGCCCCGCCGGACTCAGCAGCGCCGGACTTCGGCGCGGTCACCCGTCACCCTCCGCCAGCGTGGCGAGGTTGCGCCGGGCGACGTCGTCCATGAGCTCCACCCGCACGCCGTTGGGGTCGCGCACGACAGCGAGGCGGACCGGCCCGACCGCGGCCACGGTCGGCTCTCCCCCGACGCCGAGCGCCGCCAGGCGCGGCAGGACCGTGTCGAGGTCGGCGTGGAGCGACAGCAGCATGAATCCCTCCGCCGGCCCGGGCACCTCACCACCGGGCGCAGCCGTGTCGTCCCGCGCCACGAGCTCGACGATCCCGCTCTCCGGGGATGCCGCCTCCCCGAGGAACACCGAGCGCAGCGTGGTGGACTCCCCACCGAAGAGCGTGGGCCACGGCCCCTCGAACGTGCCGTCCATGACGACCTCGAAGCCGAGGCCGTCGCGCCAGAACACGAGGCTGGCCTCGACGTCACGCGTCGCGATCGCAGAGTGGTGCAGCTTCGCCACGGGGGGCCTCCCAGAAGACGATGGGGCCACGAGTCTGCCACCGCGCGCCGGGTACGGTCTGGCCCTGGGCGGATCCGAAGGGAGGCACATGGAGGACGGGGCACAGCCGCTGGCCGTGGTCGTCGGGGGCGGCTCGGGCATCGGCGCCGCGCTGGCCGACGCGCTGCGCGCCCAGGGCACCACGACCGTGACCTGGGACATCGCAGGCACCCGCGACGTCACCTGCGACGTCGGCGAGCCCGACGAGATCGACGAGGCCGTCGGCCTGACCCGCATGCGCTGGGGCGTCCCGGCCTCCGTCACGGTGACCGCGGGCGTCGGCCACGCCGGGATGCTGGTCGACGCCGCCCCGGCCGACTTCGACCGGATCATGCGGGTGAACGCCCGCGGGCCCTGGCTCTGCATGCGGGCCTGGGTCGGTGCCATGCGCGACGAGGGCGTGGCCGGCTCGTTCGTCGCCGTCTCGAGCGTGAGCGCGCGGTTGGTGGACCGCAACATGGGCCTCTACTGCGCGTCAAAGGCGGCGCTGTCCATGCTGGTCGAGGTCGCCGCGGCCGAATGGGGGCCGATGGGCCTGCGCGTCAACGCCGTGGCACCGGGCGTGACGCGCACACCGATGCTCGGGACATCGGCATCCGTCGAGACCTCCCCGTGGCTCGCCGGCGTGGCCGACCGCACCGCGCTGGGGCGGCTGGGCGAGGCCGACGACATCGCCCAGGCCATCATCGCCCTCCACTCCATGGAGTGGGTCACCGGCCAGGTGCTCGAGTGTGACGGCGGGCTCTCGCTGCGCAGCCCCATCGATTCCTACGGCGAGATGCTGCGGATACGGCCCCGGTCGCGCGACACGGAGCGCTGAGCGCAGCGCTCAGGAGGCGCCCTGCGGCCGCAGCCCGTCGCACACGATGCCGAGCAGATCGCAGGCGGGCGTCAGGTCGGTGTGCGCGGCCGCCTGGCAGGTGGCGCCGACCAGCGACACCACCGTGGCCGCCGTCACGTCGGGACGCACGGCGCCCACGGACTGCGCCCGCTGCAGCAGCACGCCGACGGCGTCGCGGAGCCCGTCCTTCACCTCGGCGGCCGCCAGCTCGAATTCCACGCCGGCGCCCATCACCGCCGCCAAGAGGTCCCGCTTGGCCGCGCCCTCCTCCACGATGTGCGCCAAGAAGCCGAAGAAGGCGGCGGCCGGGTCCTCGGCGTCGGCCTGCGCCTGCGCGTCGACGGTGAGCGCCGACAGCCGGTCGAGCAGGATGGCCTCGCAGAGCTTCTCCTTGGTCGGGAAGTGCCGGTACAGCGTCCCCACGCCGACGCCGGCCTTCTCTGCGATCACGTCGACCGGCACCTCGATGCCCTCCGTCGCGAAGACCACCTCGGCCGCCTCGAGGATGCGCACCCGGTTGCGCAGCGCGTCGGCCCGCTGCGGGCGCGCGGCGACGGCGCTCGGCGCGTCGCACCCTCCCGGTAGCTTCGAATTCAGGCCCACGGAAATCTCTCCTCCCCCGTTGACAAACGGAGTCTGCGTTCCGTATAGTGTACCTGGAACCAATACTCCGATTCCGATTCTAGGCCATCCGGGCTGCCGAAACCAGACCTCTCCCAGGTGAGGGTGGCGGCGGGAGGCCAGGGCGATCGGGTTCGGTCCCCCTTCCAGGAGACGGAGACGCCATGACCTCGACCCTCGACACCCCGGGCCAGACCACCGGAACAGGGCCCGACCTCGACCCCAAGCGCTTCCGGGCGCTGGCGATCATCGCGGTGGCCCAGCTCATGGTGGTGCTCGACGCCTCGGTGGTGATCATCGCCCTGCCGTCGGCCCAGAGGGCCCTGCACATCTCGGCCGCCAACCGGCAGTGGATGCTGACCGCCTACACGCTCTCGTTCGCCGGGCTCCTCCTGTTGGGCGGGCGCATCGCGGACTACTTCGGCCGCAAGCGCATGTTCGTCATCAGCCTGATCGGCTTCGCCGGTGCCTCCGCGTTGGGGGGCCTGGCCCAGAACTCCGCCATGCTCTTCGGCGCCCGCGCTCTCCAAGGTGCCTTCGCCGCCGTCATGGCCCCCGCTGCCCTCTCGCTGCTCACGGTCGCCTTCACCGAGCCCAAGGAGCGGGCCCGGGCCTTCGCCGTCTACGGCGGCATCGCCGGCGCCGGCGCCGCCATCGGCCTCATCCTCGGCGGCGTGCTGACCGAGTTCGCGTCCTGGCGCTGGACCCTGCTGATCAACGTGCCCATCGCCATCGTCGCCGCGGTCGCCGCCTTCCGCTACGTCTCGGAGAGCAGGGCCTCGGCCAACCACGGGTACGACCTTCCCGGCGCGGTGACCGTCACCGGCGGCCTGCTGGCGCTCGTCTACGGGTTCACCAAGGCGGGCACCGACGGCTGGACCTCGTCGACCACGCTCATGCTGTTCGGCGCCGCGGCCGTGCTGCTGGTTTCCTTCGTCCTCGTCGAGCAGCGCGCTCACCACCCGTTGCTGCCCCTGCGCATCGTGCTCGACCGCAACCGGGGCGGCTCGTTCCTCGCCTCGCTCCTGGTCGGGACGGCGATCCTCGGCACCTTCCTCTCGCTGACCTACTACTTCCAGGGCGTGCTGCACTACTCGGCGCTCAAGTCCGGCTTCGCCTTCGTGCCGTTCTCGCTCGGCATCATCACGGGTGCCACCGCCGCCAGCCGGCTGCTCCCCCGCTTCGGGCCGCGGGCACTCCTGACGTTCGGTCTCCTGATGGCCACGGGCGGGCTCTTCCTCTTCAGCACCCTGGACGTGCACTCGACCTATGTGAGCACCGTGCTCCCGGCCGAGGTCATCGTGAGCCTGGGCATGGGCCTGTCGTTCGTGGCCATGAGCAGCACGGCCCTGTTGGGCGTGAGCCAAGAGGACGCGGGGGTGGCCAGCGCGCTGGTGAACTCGACGCAGCAGACCGGGGGCTCCCTGGGTGCCGCGCTCATCAACACCATCGCCACCAGTGCCACCGTCTCCTACGTGGTGGCGCACGGCCACTCGCCCGAGGCGCTGACCGCCGGGGCCATCCACGGCTACACGACCGCCTTCACCTTCAGCGCCATCGTGCTGGCGACGGCCGCGGCCGCGGCCTTCGGCCTCATCCGGCGGGCGCGGCCGTCGACCGACGAGGCCGTGGCCGAGGGCGAGCCGGTCCTGGCGCTGGCCGGCATCTGAGCGTGACGGCCGCGCCGGGCCCGCCCGTGGGGCCGGCTACTCGCTGACGATCTCTATCGCGTACTCGGGGCAGTTGGCCACGGCCAGACGGGCCTTCTCCTCGAGCTCGGGTGGCACCTCGTCGACGATGACCGAGGCCAGCCCGTAGTCGTCGACGTCGAAGATCTCGGGAGCCAGCCCGTAGCAGCGGGCGTGGCCCTGGCACTTGTCGGGATCGACGCGGAGCTTCATCGGAACACCACCGGGCAGATGCGGGGGCCGCGGACCTGGCCGCCGGCCCACGTGACCTCGGCGCCCTCGGCGAGGGAGAAGTCCGGAATGCGGGCCAGCCACTCCTCGAGCGCCACCTGCAATTCCATCCGGGCGAGGTTCGACCCGGCGCAGCGGTGGATTCCCGAGCCGAACGCCACGTGGCGGTTGTGGGCCCGGTCGAGCTGGACGATCTCGGGATGCTCGAACACCTCGGGGTCGCGGTTGGCGGCCGGGAAGTTCATGAGCACCTTGTCGCCGGCCTTCATGGGGCAGCCCGCGTACACGACGTCCTCGGTGACCTCCCGGGCCATGGTCACGGGCGAGTAGGCCCGCAGCAGCTCCTCGATCGCCGTCGGCATCAGCTCGGGCTCGGCCACCAACCGCTTGCGGTCCTCGGGGTGCGCGGCCAGGTGCCACAGCGAGGAGCCGATGGCGCTCCAGGTGGTGTCGACCCCGGCGATCAGGGCGAGCGCCGCCATGCCGAGCACGATGCCGTCGTCGACGGGCTTCCCGTCCACCTCGGTGGTCAGGAGCTCGCTCAGGAGGTCGTCGCCCGGGTTGGCGCGGCGCTCCTCGAGCTGCCCAACGAAGTAATAGAGCAGTCCCTCGGCACCACGCTGGCGCCGCTCGGCGTCGTCGGCGAACTCCAGCACGTCGCGCACCCACCCCGTGAAGGTGTCAGAGAGGTCGGGCGAGACGCCCAGGATGTGGGCGATGACCCGGACCGGGATCTGCTGCGCGTAGTCGGTCGCGGCGTCCGCCTGCCCGGAGTCGGCGAACCCGTCCAGCAGCTTCGTGCACAGCCCCCTCGTCATCGGCACGTAGCCGTCGACCCGCTTGTGCGAGAACCAGGGCAGCAGGAGCCGGCGGGTCCAGGTGTGCAGCGGGGGGTCCGACGAGATGGGCGGCAGCCCGTACTCGAGGTTCGGGCCGTCGAAGTCGGCGTTGGGATCCTCGTCCTCGTCGCCCGGGATCACCGCCACCTTGTTGGAGCTGAAGTGCTCGATGTCATGCGCAATGGCCGTGACATCCTCGTAGCGGGTCGGCAGCCAGCTGCTCTTGCGCCGGTTCGTGTGGGCGATCGGGCAGGTCCCCCGTAGCTCGTCCCAGATGCTGAAGGGGTCCGTCACGTACCGTGGATCGAGCACGTCGAAGTCGGTGGCCCAGTCCTTGACGGGTGCGACCTGTGTCATGGGGACCTCCCTTGGTCCTGTAGTCAGCGACTGGACAATCAGCCTAGTGCGCTTCGCCACTGCGACTCCTGCGCCAGCGCCAGGTTGTGACCAAGGTCCCAGCCGGGCCGCAGGGCGGCCACACGGGCGCGCCGCACAGTGCCCAGGACGGCAGATCGCCGGGTCACACACAGCAGGAGCGCAGACGACATGAAGACCGATCCACTGCCAGAGCCACGACCGGAGCCACTGCCCGAGCCGGCGGCGGGCACAGCGCCCGGGCTCCCGACGCCACGCCGCGGCGCCCGATGGCGTTGGTCCGGCCGCAAGGCCCCGGTCGCCGGCGGGCACCTCAAGGGCGCCCGGCCTCCGGCTGCTCCGGCGGCGTGACGCGGGCGCCCGCGCGCAGCACCTCGTACTGGCGGGACTCGTCGTCGGCGGTGACGCGCGTCGCGGTGCCACCCGGCTCGCCGCGGACCACCGCGGCGCCGCTCGGTGCGTACTGCACGATGTAGGCCTTGCGCACGGCATCGGAGCGGTTGGGGCCCGTCGAGTGCGGCGTCAGCGACGAGAAGACCACGATGCTGCCCGCCGACGCAGGAACGGCCACGGCGCGCTCGGGGTCGTGCAGGCAGACGAAGCCGATGTCGGAGTACTCGTGGGCCAGGGTGCCGAGCCGGTGCAGGCCCGGCACCACCCACGGGCACCCGTTGTCCTCGGTGGCGTCGGTCAGCGCCACCCAGCAGGTCAGGTACTGCTGCGGTTCGACGAACGCGTACCCGTTGTCCTGGTGCCACGGGAACGGTGACTCCGTGCCCGGCTTCTTGTACACGGCCTGGTCCCAGTACAGCCGGACGTCGGGACCGATCAGGTCGGCACACACGTCGGCGAGCAGCAGGCTCGAGGTGAAGCGGCGCAGCAGGTCCGAGCGCGCCACCAGGTGGGTCGTGAAGGTGATCTCGTCGGCGCGGGCGATGAAGAAGCGCCCGCCCTCCATGGCGCGCAACGCCTCCTCCTGACGCGCCTCGAACGGGTCGATGGCCTCGACCAGCGACGCCAGCTCGGCCGGCGTCAGCACATCCTCGAGCACGAAGAACCCCTGCTCGTCGTACTGGCGGGCCTGCGCGGGCGTGACGGCGCGGAACGGGCCCGCGTGCTCGGCCCAGGAGAAGTCCGTGTTCAGGTCGTGGACCCGGGGCCCGGGCCCGCTCATGACCCGCTGAAGCGCGGCGGCCGACGCTCGGCGGCGGCCCGCACCCCCTCGGCGAAGTCGGCGCTGTCGCGCAGCCGCAGCTGCTCGGCGCACTCGTGCTCCATGGCCGACCGGGCGTCGGCGACCAGGCCGCGACGCAGCGTCGCCCTGATGGAGCGGACCGCCAGCGGCCCCGACGCCGCCAGCTCGCCCGCGTAGCCGAGCGCCTGCGCCATCAGGTCGCCGTCACCGGCGAGGCGGTCGCACAGGCCGAGCGCCAGTGCCTCGGCGCCCCCGACGCGCCGCCCGGTGAGCAGCAGGTCGGCCGCTGCCTGCCGCCCAACGGTGGCGGGCAGCGTCACGGACAGGGCGAAGCCGTGGTGGAAGCCCAGCCGCGCGAAGTTCGCGCTGAAGCGGCTCTGTGCGGTCGCCACCCGGAAGTCCGCCGAGAGCGCCAGCCCGCAGCCGCCGCCGATGGCGGCACCCTGGACCGCGGCCACCACCGGGAGCGGGGCGGCGAAGAGACGGAGCGCGGCCCGGTAGAGCTCCGCGATGTCCTGCCCGGCGTTGGCGGCGAAGTCGAGCCCGGCGCAGAAGTGCCGCCCCTCCGACGTGAGCACGACGGCGCGACACCAGCCCGAGCGGTCCAACTCCTCGTACGCGGCGGCCACGTCCTCGAGGAGGACGGTGTCGAAGTAGTTGTCGGGTGGCCGGTGCATGCACACGACACCGACATGGTCGCCGTGCTGCTCCACCGTGACGTCGCCTCCACTCATGGCTCGACGTCCTGCAGGCTGCGCCAGTAGATCAGGGCGTCCTCGCCGTCGACGGCGTCCGGAATCCGGCCCACCTCCTCGAACCCGAGCTTGCGGTACATGGCGCGGGCCGGGTTCGACTCGAAGACGAGGTTGAACTGCATCGCATCGAAGCCGAGGCGCCGCGCCTGGCGCAGCGAATGCTCCACCATCGTCCGCCCCACTCCCGTGCTCCGGTACGGGGCGAGCACGAAGTAGCCGGCGTTCGCGATGTGCGCCGCACGGCCCACGAAATTGTGCTTGAGGTAGTAGGCACCGACGAGGTGACCGCCGAAGTGGGCGACGGATACCGCGGACGAGTGCGCGACCCAGTAGTCGTCGAACTCCGGGCGCGTCAGCGGGGGCTGCTGAGGGAACCCCTCGCCGGCAGCCACGATCCTGCTGAACGCGTCGAACACCTCGTCGTAGTCGTCCACCGTGGCCCTGCGGATATCGACCGGCACGGTGCCCACGGTAGCGGTGTGCGCGCGTGCAGAGACCGATCGCACAGGGCTGCAGCCGCCTCACACGCGCTACCCGCCGACTGGGAACCCGGTCGAGCCCGTTCCGGGGCGCACCGCCTCAATGGGATCGCGCGGGTCGTCGATGTAGCCCAGCGCGTACGCACCGCGGTCGTACCCCATCAGCCGGAGCAGGTCCTCGGCAGCGTCTGGGCCACCGGTACACGCTGCCCGAAGAGAACAGGACCGAGCCCCTCGACATCTCCGCCGGCTCGCAGTCGTCGGGACCGAACGTCAGCTTGTCCTCGAGGGCATTGCTGCCCGGTACCACCTCAGCGCGGCCCGGCCGACCCCTGCGCGCCCGCCGGTCCGGCCGCCGCATCGACCACCACCCCCAACTCGGCCAGCTTGCGCAAGATCTGTCGCACGTCCTCGCCGATCAGGGCGGTGTCGGCGTCGTATGCCTCGGCCAGCGCGCGCACCACGTCGTTGAGCGTCGTGGCGCCGTCGCAGCGCTCCCAGACGGCCGCCGCGCTCGTGTTGAGCAGGATGAGGAGCTGCCCGACCTCGTCGTAGAGGGCCAGGTTGTCGTCCAGCGGCACCGCCGAGGCGCCGGCCCGGCGCAGCGGCCGCGACGCCCCCTCGGGCCACTCAGCGCGCATGGTCTGCACCGCGGCCCCCGTCACCGGCCGCGGCCGCCGGCTCGGCCAGCAGCTCGAGGACGAGCCGGCACGCCTCGCCGAGGTCCGACATGGTCAGGCCGTAGCACCGGCATCCTGCCACCAGCCGGCCCAGCGCCTCGGCGCCGGCCGCTCCGTGCGGGAGCAGGTTGACGGCGTTGAGCGCCAGCGACAAGAACGCCTCGGTGTCCGAGAGCGCGGTCAGCGCTGTCTCGGCGCCGGCGTCGTAGCGGGGCAGCACGACGACACCGGGTTCGCAGGGCCGTCCGATCCGGCACACGGTGCCGTCCCCGACGGGGACCTGCCACTCGGCACCTGCCCACGCGACCGCCGCCGGGGCAGCGCCCAGGCCCGGGTCCATGTCGGCGAGCACGGCGAAGCTCCCGGGCTTCACGGTGATCGGCTTGGGGTAGGCACGGAGCCGCCCACGTGCCATGTCCAGCGCGACCAGCTCGTCGGTGAGATAGCCGAGCCCGGCGCGGGCCAGCCCGGCCACCAGCGTCGACTTGCCCGAACCCGAGGCCCCGGGCACCAGCACACCGATACCGCCCGCCTCGAGCGCGCCGGCGTGGAACAAGAGGTGGTCGCCACTCGCCTCGGCGGCGGAACGGTTGACGTCCCGGACGACCCAGCCCAGCGCGTCTCCCGGGCGTTGTGCGCACGCCAGGGGCTCGCCGTCGCGCGTCACGTCCACGCTGCCCGGTGCCGCGTCCGACGCCGTGAGCGAGTAGACGTGCGCCGCCGGCGCCGCCGCGTCCGGGTCGTGGAGACCAGCGAGCAGCGCGTCGGCGAGCCGGCCCAGCGCCCTGTCGTCGGTGCGCACCGCGAAGCGGTACGACAGGCCACTCAGGTCGTGGGTGCGGTGCGCCCAGATGTGCTCGGACCCCACGGTTCAGTCAGGGTCGCCCGCGGTCCCCGCCTGATACGGCCCGGCAGCGCCGTCGGCCGCCACCTTCGGAGTGCGGCTCGCCCAGTGCTGCATCGCCCATCCGCCGGCGATCAGTGCCGCGCCGACTTCGGCGTCGCGCTTGATATCCAGACCGGTGAACGCCAGGGCCGTCGGGGTCGTGGCGGCGTCGGTGGCGACCCCGTCCGTCCCGTCCGTCACGCCCGAACCGTCGGCCCCGTTGGTGCCGTTCGCACCGGTGGTGCCCGCACCACCCGACGAGCCCGTCGTGTTCGCGCCCGTGGTCACGCCGCCCGAGGTGCCGCCGCCACCGGTCGTCCCGCCCGAGAGGGTGGCGCCGGCGGCCGGCTTGGCGGTCAGGATCTCGGGCACCACCCAGGCGGCGGCGCCGGCGGTGGCCACGGCGGACATGCGCCCGATGGCCTGGCGCCGCGAAAGGCGGGTCCGGCCCGCCCGGGGGACGCCGGGCGCAACCGGCAGCGCCGCTCCGTCCGTGGGTGTCTCTTCGCTGTCCATGTCGACTGCCGCTCCTGGCTCGCTGGCGATCCCGCCTGCGCCCGACCCGGGATGCGGGCGCTCGGTGGAGCCGCCGGTTGCTGTTGTGCCTTGGTAACGGCCGAGCCCACGCTTTACTACCGCCGTGCGGCGCAAAACGTGCAATGGCAGTGACGATCCACCGGGCCGGCGCCTGGTCCCCGCATGGCCGGGCGCCCGCCATCGTTCTGCCATCGCCATGGGCACGCACGCTGCGACGACGAACCCCGCACCGGTCGCCGGGGACGTGACCATCGAGACGGCCACGCTGCTCTGGGAGGCCTGCCGCCGTGATCCCGATCCGGCCGCCGTCCGGCGTGCCCTCGCGGAGGGTGCCGACGTCGCCCGGGCGGTGTCCGCCGCTGCCGAGCACCGGATCGTCCCGCTGCTGTGGCGGGCGCTGGGCGCGTCCGGGTCGCTCGACGCGCTCGGACCCGACCGCGCCGTGGTGGGCGCCGTGGCCGATGCCTTCCGGATGGAGGCGCTGCTCCTCGTTCCGCGCGCCGTCGCGCTCGCCGTGCGCCCACTCACCGACGCCGGGCTCGAGCCGGTCGTGTTCAAGGGCCCTGCGGTGGCAGCCCGCTACCCAGAGGCCGGGCTGCGGCCGATGGAGGACATCGACCTGCTGCTCCCACGGGCTGATCATGTCCGCGCGCTGGGCGCACTGGGCCGCGCCGGGTGGGAGGTGGCCCGGCCCGGGGGTGGCGACCGGTACGACACCGCGCTGACCCACCCCGAGGTGCCCTCGCTCTTCCTCGAGCTGCACTACGGGCTGGAGGGCGCGTCGCAGCGCGTCACGGCACTGGACCCCGAGACCCTGTGGCGGCTGCGGCGCCCCATGGAGTGCGCCGGCACGTCCGCGTTCGGCCTGCCGCCGGCGGACGAGCTCGTCGTCCTGGCCGCCCACGCCGGGAAGCCCCACCACGGCTTCGTGCGTCTGGTGTGGATCGCCGACCTGGCGATGCTCGTGGGCGACGCGGCGCGGCGGGGCCTGCCTGTCGACTGGGACCTCGTGCACGCCGCCGCCGCGGAGGCCCGCTGCCTCACGGTCGTCGGCGCCGCGTTGGCGCTGGCGCGCCGAGCCGGCGTGGAGGCCCCCGCCGGGCTCTTCCCGCTGCCGAGCCGGGGCTGGCGGGGCGACGCCATGCGGCGGCTGCTCTCGGTCACCTGGCCCCTGACCCATCTCGAGGTCCCCGGCTACCAGCTCAACTACGCCCTGACCGACGCCCGGGCCCGGCGCGTCAAGATCCTGCTCGTGCTCCGCGCCTCGGGCCATGGCATCGGCACCCGGGCACGGCGCGGCGCGCGGCGCCCGCGCCTGCTGCCCCGCCCGCCGGACTAGGGGCCGGGGAAGACGGCGCGCAGGGTCTGGAGCGCCGAGGCGTCGCCGCGGAACGCGGGCGTGTGCTCCACGTCGAGCCTGCCGTAGACGAGCCGGCAGAAGGCCTCGGCGGGCAACTCCAGACCGGCTTCGCTCCCGCCTTCGCCCGCAGCGAGCTCCACGCCGTCCGGCGTCAGGCGGACGGCGAAGTCCCGTGCCGGATCCGATGTCGTGATGCCGACCGTGCGCGTCTCACCGGTCGGCCGGGCCGAGAAGCGGACGATGAGCCCAAGGTTGTCGACCACGACCGCGGCGACGTCGCCGGGGAGATGGGCGCCGTCGTCGAAGACGACCTCGATGTCCCAGGTGTGGAACGCGTGCTCGTTGAGCCGCATGGCCGCGAACTGGTCGAACTCCAGGGCGAGTGGCCCCATCGGGAACGTCACGCGGGCGCGGTCCTCGGCGCGCACCGCCTCGAGAGCCTCGAGCACGGCTTCGTCGGCGACCAGCGCGTCGTCGGCCTTGGCCCTGGCCGACTTCGCGTTCCAGGCGTCCCACACCGACGGGGCGAAGTCGTCCGGCGTCGTGCGGCCGGCCAGGACGTCCTCGAGGCGGCGCCGCATGATGACGGCACCCGAGCCGAGATGCGAGAGCACGTCGGCAATCGACCAGTCACGACAGTAGGACCGACCCTGGAGCTGGGCGTCGTCGAGACCCCGGCAGAGCTGGTGCAAGCGCCCGACCGAGCCACGGAGCGGGGGGAGAGGGCTGTCCATGGGGTCCCGGTCTACCCGTCGGCAGCCCGTGCCGTCGCGAGCGCCCGCATCCACCACACGAGATCGTCGGCCATCATGGCCAGACGGGGCTCGAGCGACGCGAAGTGGCCCGGGTCCTCGGGATGGTCCGAGCCCAGGATGGCGCGCATCACGTCGGGCAGCACGTGGACGGCGTGACGCAGCGGCGCCATCTCGAACTCCACCGCCACGGCGCGCAGCTGCTCAATGGCCCGCGCCCCGCCGGTGTTGCCCCAACCCACGAACGACACCGGCTTGCGCCGCCACTCCACGAACGTCGAGTCGAGCGCGTTCTTCAGCACCGCCGGGTAGCCGTGGTTGTATTCGGCGGTCAGCATCACGTACCCGTCGGCCCGGTCGACCACTCGCCCGAAGCGGGCCACCGCCTCGTCGGCGTAGTCGCGCCCCGACCGGGCGGGCGGGGTGCCGTCGAAGAACGGCAGCGGGTGCGCGCGCAGGTCGACCAGCTCGACCTCGAACTCGTCGTGCTGCTCCAGACGGTCCATCACCCAGGCCGCCACCCGCTCGCTGAACCGACCCTCCCGGGTGGTACCCGTGATCACCTGCAGCAGCACGACCTGCGCCTTTCATCCTGTGGCGGTCTCCCCGACGGAACGAAGGGTAGCAGGACCTCGACAGTATTTAACTTGACAGCTAACTAACTCTTCGGTTAAATACATCCATGACGATGACCGAGGACCGACTCGATGCGGCGTTCGCCGCGCTGGCGGACCCCACCCGGCGCGCCATCGTGAGCCGCCTGGCCCGGGGCGACGCGACGGTCGGCGAGCTGGCCGCCCCCTTCGACATGTCGCTGCCCGGGATCTCCAAGCACCTCAAGGTGCTCGAGCGCGGCGGCCTGATCTCGCGGCGACGCGACGCCCAGTTCCGCCCGTGCCACCTCGAGGTGGAGGTGCTCGACGGCGCGCTGGACTGGATCGGTGCGAACCGGAGGGCGTGGGACGAGCGTTTCGACAAGCTCGACGTGCTGCTGGCCGACCTGCAGCGCCCGCCGACGCCGGCCGGTGCGTCAAAGGGGAGGGAGCGGGCACATGGGTGAGCACGGATCGCCGGACGCGCCCGACGAGCTCCGGTTCAGCCGGGTCTTCGACGCGCCGCGTGAGCTCGTCTTCCGCTGCATGATCGACCCCGACCACCTGACGCACTTCTGGGGGCCGACGGGCGTCAGCACACCGCGCGACCGCATCACGGTCGACGCCCGGCCCGGCGGGGTGTTCGAGACCGTGATGGTCAACGACGCCGACGGGAGCGAGTACCCGACCCGGGCGGTCTACGACGAGGTGCGCGAGCCCGAGCTGCTGGCCTGGACCGAGACGAGCTCGGGCATGAAGGTGGCCACGCAGTTCGTGGCGCTCGGCCCCGATCGCACCGAGGTGCGGATCCACCAGAGGTTCGTGCCCGAGGCGCTCCTGGCCCCCGAGGCCCAGGCCGGCTTCTTGACGTCGCTCGACCGCTTCGCCGCGCATCTCGGCGCGCTCCGATGACCGCGCCTGCCCCGCTCCACGACGACGCCGGCCTGGCCGGAGCGGTCGCCGCCGAGTACGCCGCGCTGGCCGATCTGCTGCAGGCCTCGGATCCCGCGGTGTGGGACGCGCCGTCGTTGTGCGAGGGCTGGCGCACCCGGGAGGTCGTCGCGCACGTGACGATGCCGGCGCGCTATTCCGGCCCCGCCTTCCTGGCCGAGCTGGAAGCGGCCGGGGGCGACTTCACTCGCCTCTCCGACACGGTGGCTGCCCGCGACGGCGGACGCCCCGTCGGCTCCCTCCTGGCCGACCTCCGCTCAGAGGTGCTGCACGGGTGGGAGCCGCCGGGAGGAGGGGTCGAGGGCGCCTTCACGCACTGCGTGATCCACGGCCTCGACATCGTGGAGGCGGTGCCGCTCGGCCGGCGGCTGCCCGACGAGCGCGTGGTCCGGCTCCTCGGGATCATCGCCACCCCGGGCGCGCCGAACGTCTTCGGGGTCGACCTCGAGGGCGTGGAGCTGCGGGCCGACGACCTGGAGTGGTGCTACGGCGCCGGCGTGCCCGTGTCGGGGACGGCCCAGTCGCTGGCCCTGGTGGTGTGCGGCCGCCTGCTGCCACCGGGCCGGCTCGACGGCGAAGGGGCCGCCCGGTTCACCAGGGCGCAGCAGCCGGGCGCGGCATGACCGGTGCGGGCGCCACCTCGTCGCCCCGCCAGGCCCGCCAGGCCCGGTAGCCGCCTGCCAGATCCGCGGCGCGGCTGAAGCCGAGCTGGCGCAGCGACGCCGCGGCGAGGCTCGAGGCGTACCCCTCGGAGCAGACGACCACCACCGGCTGGTCGTAGCCCACCACCTCGGGCAGCGCGTGGCCGCCCTGGAGGTCGAAGCGCCACTCGAGCACGTTGCGCTCGACCACGATCCCGAACCCGAGCTCGCCCTCGGCGGCTCGTTGGCGCTCGGGGCGGATGTCGACGACGAGCGCGCCGCCCGCGCAGACCCGACGGAGCTCGTGCGGCTCGACCCGGTCGATCTGGCTCCGGGCCGCCGCCAGCAGCTCGTCCGCGGAGCGGCTCACCTGGCGAGCGCCCCTGCGCCGGCCCACGACGGGGGGTCGAGGGCGGAACCCCGCTCCTCGCTGCCGTCGTAGGCCCAGCGCAGACCCTGTGCCTCCAGGCGGTTGCCCACCAGGTCGAAGAAGGTCATGGAGGTGAGCGCCGGGCTGTACACGTGCAGGCTCAGGGCTACCTCACCGGCCTCGTTGGTGACGTCGTGCACGTGCCCGGCGCCGAACCCGAGGGTCGTGCCGGCGCGCAGCTCGTTGTGCACCAACACCAGCCGCCCCGTGTCGTCGCGCCAGGGCACCGCTTCCGCCAGGGTCCCGGAGATGACGCTCACCGCGCCGCTGGACGCGCCGTGGTCGTGGAGCTCCACCTTGCCTCCGGTCGGCCAGGCGATGAGCCAGGCGTCGAACTCGGCCGTCCGGGCCACCAGCCGCCAGGATCGCTCCTCGACGTCGAGCGCGCCCGGCCACTGCATGGCCGGGGCCAGACGGGACGCGACCTCGGTCGGCCCGACCCCGCCCCGGGGCCCCGCCGCCCGACATCCCCCGCCGGCCCGGAAGGAGGCGGGGCGGGACAGGTTGGGACGTCGCATCGCCGGACAGTAACTGTCAAATCTGACTAAGTCAATCGTATTTAGAGTAAACACCCCGGGAGCGGCCGTTTGCGCCACCGGTACGCGCTCGGTCACCGAGGATTCACCGGCCCGTCACCGTCCGATCGACGGCGTGTCATGCGGCGCCTCTACCGTCGGAGACACGCACGACCCGACCCGGAGGCCCCGTATGCGCAGCCACTCCGTCCGCTCCCTCGCCGTCCTCACCAGCGCCGCACTCGCCCCGATCCTGATGGCGGTCGTGCCCGCCGGAGCGCCCGCGTCGGCGGACCCCGCCGGGGGCGACTGGCACGGCGGTGGCGGCCTCAGCGCGGAGACCATCCTCTCGGGCGACTCGCTGACGCACAGCTTCACCATCGCCGGCACATCGACGATCGGCTCGGAGCCGCTGAGCAGTCCCGACGACATCACCATGCTCGGGCGCGACATCTTCGTCGGCTTCCAGAACGGTGTCGGCCCGCAGGGTCAGGCCAACGGGAACGGCAACCTGGACAGCACGGTGGTCGAGATGACCCTGAGCGGCCACCCCGTCGCCCAATGGGACATTCAGGGGAAGGCCGACGGGGTGACGGCGGACCCAGATACGGGCACGGTCATCGCCACGGTCAACGAAGACGCCAACTCGTCGCTGTACGCGATCACGCCGGGTCCGGGCGGAGGGGTGCAGCACTACTCCTACAGCGAGGCGTTGCCGCACAACGGCGGCACCGACGCCATCTCCGTCCTCGATGGCCGGCTGCTGATCAGCGCGTCGGCACCGGGAACCACGGGGTCGCTGCCCGCACCGCAGGCCAGCTTCCCCGCCGTCTACTCGGTGACGCTCGACCGGCACGACTCGATGGCGGCGGTGACACCGTTCTTCGGCGACGAGGACCCGGCCGTCGTCGCCAACGTGGGGACGCCCCAGACCGGGCAGACGGTACGGCTGGCACTCACCGATCCCGATTCCAACGAGATCGTGCCGCAGGACGGCCCGCGCTTCGCCGGGGACTTCATGCTGACCAGCCAGGGCGACCAGGAGCAGATCTTCGTCGGCAACCCGTGGGGGCCCGATCACAAGCTCTCCGTGCTCTCCCTCTCGCAGTCCGTGGACGACACGGCATGGCCGGACGGGGCGCGGGGGACCCTGTACGCGACCGATTCCACCAATGACGCGGTCGACGCGATCACGGGGGCATTCCCCGGCGGCCCGGTCGTCGCAGCCACGCCGTGCGGCGCCAACAGCGCACCCGCAACGTGCCCGGCGCCTCCCGACTACCCGGCCAACTACCTCGCGTCGCTCAACCCGTGGACGGGCCAGGTCAGTCCGTTGGCGGTCGGCGGCGCGGCCTTCGTGCCGCAGGGCGGCCTTCTCTTCGTCGGTGACGACGACCAGGGTCAGAAGTAACGCCGATCGTCGTCGTTTGATGAGCTGATCCTGCCGTCCGTGGCGGGGCTCACGGTCGCGGTGTCCGTGCGCTCGTGAGCGACGGCATGGAGACGTAGGTCCTGGCGCACGCCTCCGTGACGCTGTCGTCACGGAGGCGTCGTCGGATCAGGCGGAGACGCCCACCGGCACGCGCTCGACGCTGAGCAACACAGGCACCCGCAGCGAGGCGAGCGTCTGGCGGTACGAACCGATCAGGCTGTCCTCGCGGTAGGCGAGGTTGTTGTCGAGGCAGAAGGCCCTCACGATGCCCTGGGCCCGGGCCAGGTTGGGTCGGGGCATGTTCGGGAACAGGTGGTGCTCTATCTGATAGTTGAGCCCGCCGAGCAGCAGGTTGGTGAACCGGCCGCCGGCAATGTTGCGCGAGGTGACCACCTGGCGTCGGACGAAGCTCAGACCCGAGTCGGCTTCGATGATCGGCATGCCCTTGTGGTTCGGGGCGAAGCTGCAGCCGAGGTAGACCGAGAACACGGCCTGCTGGACCGCGACGAACGCCACCGCCTTCAGCGGTGAGAGGACCCAGAAGACGCAGGTCAGGTAGAGGGCGACGTGCAAGGCCAGGAGGGCACCCTCCACGCAGGCGACCCCGTTCCGCTGACGGATCAGCCGCTGGATTCCCAGGACGTAGATGCCCGTGCTGCGCAGAACCATGAGGGGGAAGAAAAGGGGAGCCCGCCAGCGCTCCATCGCGCGGGTCAGCGCATTGCCGCCGGCGTCCTGCCCGTCCGCGTGGACGTTGACCCCGGCGTCGCCGATGTCCGGGTCGCGCCCTATTTCGTTGGGGTGCGCGTGATGTGCGCTGTGCTTGGGGACCCACCAGCCGAAGCTCATGCCGATCAGGACGTTTCCGACTGCGAACCCGAGCAACCGGTTGGCCCGCCGGGAGCGAAACACCTCCTGGTGCCCCGCGTCGTGACCGACGAAGCCGAGCTGAGTGAACATGAGCCCGAGGAAGGCGGCGATGAGCAACGCGAACCACGAGTTCCCCACCAGTACCAACCCGGCGAACCCGGCGCCGAACGCCGCCACGGTCAGGGGGATCTTCGCTCCGTAGTAGCCGAACCGGCGATCGAGGAGGCCCGCCTCCCGGACCTGGCGGGCGAGGACGCCGAAGTCTTCCGACGAGGCGTCGATTGTTTCGGTCTGCACAGTCCCACTTCCGCGAAATCCTTCAGGGAGCGCTACCGCGGACGGGGCAACACCGAGAGTCGACGCTCTCATTCCGTATCTCTGATTTTAGACCCTTCCGGTGCAGCGGTGCAGGTCGCCTCCGAGGTCGTTCCCTGCAACAGATGACACAAACGCGTTAGTGGGGTCGCTCGATCACGGTTCCGCGCGACTTTCCGCCCTGCGTTGTCATCAATTCCAACGGCTCGTCGGAGTCCGATTGATCATGCGTCGCTCACGCAAGCATGACGCTACGGCTTCTCGTTCCCAGCGCCGTCCTTGGCCAGGAAGCGGTCGATGTTCGCCCGGAGCTCCGGCGACACGAACGACCGCTCTTCCGCACTCAGCGCAAAGTCGAGGGTCGCGAGAACGGCTCGTTCGAGGTGCATGTTGAGCACCCGCTTGGTGTCCTCGACGGCCCGGCGCGGCAACCGCGAGATGCGCTGCGCACAGGCCAGGGCCTGGTCGAACACCTCGTCATCCGGGCAGACATGGTTCACCAGGCCGATGTCGGCTGCACGCTGCGCCGGGATTCGGTCGCCGGTCAGCGCGTACTCCTTGGCCAATTGCAGGCTGATGAGGAGCGGCCAGGTCACGGGGCCACCGTCGGCCGCCACCAGGCCGATGGCCACATGGGGGTCCGCCAGGTGCGCGCTCTCGGCCATGAAGACGATGTCGGACAGAGCGACGAGGCTGCAGCCCAGACCGACGGCGGGGCCATTGACCGCGGCCACGATCGGGACGCGGCACGCCACCATGCCGGTCACGATCCGGCGGCCGTCTGCGAGGGTGTCCTTGCGGCGCTCCGCGTCGATGGCCAACTCGTCGAGGTAGCTGAAGTCACCTCCGGCCGAGAACGCGCGGCCGTTGCCGGTCAGCACGACCGCCCGCGCATCATCATCGGCGTCGATCTGCGGGAACAGGGCGGCGAGCCCCCTGTGGAGTTCGTGATTCGTCGCGTTGAGATGATCCGGCCTGTTGAGGCGGACGATCCGCACCGGGCCGTCGGCCACGACCTGGAGCTCATCGGGGACGTCGTACGAACTCATCTGACCTCCAGACCGTGGCCGGGGCCGGCCGTCGAGCTCATGAGGTCGGCAGCCCGAGGATCCGCCGAGCCACCAGGTTCCGTTGGATCTGCGATGTTCCACCCATGACGCTCTGGGCCCGACTGTAGAGGTAGGCGTTCAGCCAGGTGTCGTCGTCGTCGCCGTAGGCGATCCCACCGATGGCGAGAGCGGCATGGCCCACCGCCTGCTCCACCCATGTCATCAGGAGCTTGTCGACCGACCCCTCCGGGCCGTGCGAGATCCCGTCGAGCCGATCGGACAGGCGCCGCTGCACGTGCCGTCGCAGCATCTCGACTTCCACGATCGCCCAACCCAGTTCACGGACCTGATCCGGTCCGAAGGCGCCGGGATCCTTCTGCACGCGGTGGCTGAGGTCGTTCACGAGCTTGCTGTAGCGGGCGACGTAGCCCAGCTCTCCCGGCTCCCGCTCGTGGCTCACCACGGTCATGGCCAGCGACCAGCCCTCACCGGGCGCACCGATCATGTTCCGGGCGGGTACCCGCGCGCCGTCGAAGAGCACCTCGCCGAATTCCTTCGTGACACCGTTGATCATCCTCAGGGGTCGCTGTTCAATGCCGGGCTGACGCATCGGGACCGCGAACGCTGAGATGCCGCGGTGCGTGGCGACGTCGTGGTCGGTGCGCGCCAGGACCAGACACCATTCCGCCTCGTCCGAGTAGCTCGTCCAGATCTTCCGCCCTGAGACGACGTAGTCCTCTCCGTCCCGGTCGGCCCGCGTGCGCAGCGACGCCAGGTCGGATCCGGCGTCGGGCTCACTGAATCCCTGGCACCAACGGTCGCGCCCATTGACGATGCCGGGCAGGAACCGGCGCTTGATGTCGTCGCTCCCGTGCTCGAGGATGCCCTGGACCAGGTAGCCGAGACTCGGCCGCGGCGGCGCTCCGGCGGCTGCCAGCTCCTCGTCGACGATGACCTCGTAGACGGACGACAGTCCCTGCCCCCCGATGTCGGTGGGCCAGGACATGCCGAAGAATCCGCCGTCGTAGAGCAGCCGGTGCCAGGCGGCCATGCCCGCCCAGTACTCGTCGTCCGTGGAGGACGTCGGGAGGCCCGGATTGTTGTGGACCAGCCAGGCACGGAGCCGCAGGCGGAATTCCGACTCCTCCGGCGAGTCACCGAAGTCCATCGGCGGCCTCCAGCCCGTGATGTACGAGCACGCGCGAGATGCACGTGCCGGCGTTGCCGAGGATGTCGCACGACAGCAGGGACCGCCGCAGGTAGACGTGGGCGAGGCATTCCCACGTGTGGCCGATGCCTCCGTGCACCTGGATCGCCGTCTCGCACACGCTGACGGCCGCCCGGGCGCAGTACGCCTTCGCCGCGGCGGCGGCCACCAGGGCCTCGCCCACGGGGAGGGCGTCCACGGCCCATGCGGCGTGCAGCGTGACGCTCCGGGAACCCTCCATGGCGACGAACGCGTCCGCCAGCATGTGCTGGACGGCCTGGAACGAGCCGATGGCGGCGCCGTACTGCCGGCGCTCGGCCGCGTAGGAGGAGGAGAGCTCCACCGCGCCGCGCATCGCCCCGACCAGGTCGGCACACGTCAATGCGAGAGCGAGGGCCGTCCAGCGTGTGAGGTCATCCGCGGTGAGCGGACGGTCCCCGGCCTCGACGAGCGCAGCCGGAGACGACGGCTCGACGATCACCGAAGGGCGCGTGAGGTCGACGCCGGTCGGCGCGCCGTGGAGCCCGACCTGGGCCAGGCGGTGGCCCTCGCCGTCGGGGACGAGGAGCAGCGCGCGCGCCGAGTCCCGCGCGTCAATGGCAACCGCGGCTGGTACGACGCCGTCGACGACCTGCGGGAGCGAGGAGAGTCCGGCGTCGAGGGCGACGGTCTCGATGGCGTCGCCCGGCACGGCGCCGGCGAGCCGCCGAAGCTCGACGGCCAGGGTCGGCCCGATGAACGGAACATCGGCCAGCCCGCGACCCAGCTCCTCGGCAACCACTGCCGCTTCCACACCGGTCGCCAGGGTGCTCCCGCCCTCGACTTCGGTCCGCAGCTCGCGCCAGCCCGTCTCGGCGACCGCCGCGTTCAGCTTGGCCAGCCGTTCGGGATCGCCGATCTGGCCGACGGCCCGGGGGGCGAGGCGGTCGACGACCTGGGTGGCCGAGTCGCGGAGGGCCCGCTGCTCCTGGGACAGGCGGACGTCCATCAGTCGCGCGCAGGTACCGCGTGCGACCGCATCCACTGGTCACGCAGCGTGCGACGGAGCACCTTTCCGGACGGGAGGCGCGGGATCTCGTCGACGACGACGACGTGGCGAAGGTGCTTGTAGGTGGCCAGCGAACCGGCAACCAGCTGCTGGAGCTCGTCGTCGCCCACCTTCTGGTCCGGGTCGAGCTGCACGGCGGCGACGGGCACCTCGCCGGCCCGGGCATCCTCGATGCCGAACACCGCGCAGTCGAGGACGGCCGGATGCTGGTGGAGGACCGCCTCGAGCTCCGCGGGGGCCACCTGGAAGCCGCTGACCTTGATCATCTCCTTCGAGCGGTCGGTCAGGTGGACCCAGCCCTCGGGCTCGAGCCATCCGACATCGCCCGTGCGGTACCAGCCGTCGGCGAACGCCTCGGCCGTGGCCTCTTCGGGGAGGTACCCGGCCATGACGGAGGGGCTCAGCACCTGGATCTCGCCGATCCCACCGGGCTCGAGGACCTCACCGGTCTCGAGGTCGCTGATCCGCAGCTCGACGCCCGGGGGTGGCAGCCCGGCGGAGTCCAGACGCCACTGCTCAGGCCGGCCGACCGGATTCGCCGCGATCACCGGCAACTCGCTGGCCCCGTAGGCCGGCAACCAGCGCACGCCGGTCCGCTCGGTCACGATCCGGGCGACGCTCTCGGTGACCGGTGTCGCGCCCCACATGATGTAACGCAGCGAGGAGAGGTCGTACGCCTCGAGGCGGGGGTGGTTGGCCAGGGCCAACGCGATGGGCGCGACCGCCATCTCCAGCGTCATCTTCTCGGAGGCGATCCGCTGGAGCACCTCGTCGAGGTCGAAGCGCCGGTGCAACCGCACCGTTGCTCCCGCCGAGACGGCGGTCAGCAGGTTGAGAAGTCCGAGGATGTGGGACGGGGGCGTCGCCACCTGGAAGCGGTCATCGGGTCCGAGACCGAGGACGCTGCGCCAGTGCACGGTCGCGTGACCCATGGACTGGTGCGTGTGGCGCACGGCCTTGGGGAGCCCGGTCGTTCCCGAACTGAAGACCAGGATCGCCTCGCTGTCACCGCCGAGTTCATTCGATGCCGGCCGCGCCCCGCTGTGGGCGAACGGATCCTTCGACGTGTCGTCGAGGTCCGTCACGTGGTCACCGCCCAGGGACTCGGCGAGCAGCGATGCGGCCTCACCATCGGCCACCGCATGCACCGGACCGGTCAGCTCCAGGGCGTGGTGGACTTCGGTCGACTTCCACGCCGGGCTCAGCAGGACTGCGGCCGCTCCCAGCTTGCTGACGGCGTACACCGCAGCGATGAACTCGACGCGGTTCGTCGTCATCAGCGCCACGCGATCACCCGGGCGCACGCCTCGCGCGCCGAGGTGCCCGGCGAACGCGTTGCTGCGCTCGTCGAGCTGGCGGAACGTCCAACGATCATCGCCCGCGAGGACGGCGTCGCGCCCTCCGAACCGGTCAGCAGCGAGCCCCAGGTCACTGTGCAGTGTCGCCGCTACCATCGGAAACATTCTTCTCCTATTTGAGATCAAGCGTCAACATAGGACGGATGTACACTTCTCTGATGCGCTCAGGGAAGGCCTTCGATGACCGTGGATGACCTCGACGACGTACGGCAGGAGATCATCGAGACCGTCCGGCGGTTCGTCGCCCGGGAGGTCGTTCCCGCCGCCGCCGAGCTCGAACGTGACGACCGCTTCCCGGTCGACATCGTGGGGCAGATGCGCGAGCTCGGCCTGTTCGGCGTGACCATCCCTGAAGCCTACGGAGGGCTGGGTCTCGACCTCCTCACCTACATCGGCGTCATCGAGGAGCTCGCGTACGGCTGGATGAGCCTCACCGGCGTCGTCAACACCCACACCATGGCGGCCATGCTGATCCTGGCCCACGGCACCGAGGAGCAGAAGCAGAGGTGGCTGCCACCGATGGCGAGCGGCGACCGGCGAGGGGCGCTCTCGCTCTCCGAACCGGACGCCGGCAGCGACACCCGCAACATCTCCTGCCGTGCCCAGCGTGACGGGGACGAGTACGTGCTGAACGGCACCAAGGCGTGGGTCACCAACGGGGAGCGCTCCTCCATCGTCGCCCTGGCGGCCCGGACGGAGGAAGGGATCTCCGCCCTGATCGTCGAGAAGGAGCCGGGCCTGCAGTTCGAGGGGATCTCGGTCAGCAAGCACGTGGGCAAGCTCGGCTACCGCGGGGTGGAGACCGTGGAGATGGCGTACACCGACCATCGCATCCCCACCGCCAACCTGCTCGGTGAGGCGGGGCGCGGCCTGCCCCAGATCCTCAGCGTGCTCGAGCTGGGTCGCATCAACATCGCGGCGCGAGCGGTCGGCGTGGCCCGGGCCGCCTTCGACGCCGCCTTCGCGTATGCGCAGCAGCGTGTCACCTTCGGCAAGCCGATCGTCGAGCACCAGGCGATTCAGCTCAAGATCGCCGACATGGCGACGCGCCTGGAGGCGGCCCGCCTCCTGACCCGCAATGCTGCCGAGCGCAAGACGGCCGGCCTGCGCTGCGACGTCGAAGCGGGGATGGCCAAGCTGTTCGCCAGCGAGACCGCGCTCGACCTCTCCATGGAGGCCATGCGGATCCACGGCGGCATCGGCTACACGACCGACCTGCCGGTGGAGCGCTACTACCGCGACGCACCCCTGATGGTCATCGGCGAGGGGACCAACGAAATCCAGAGAATGGTGATCGCTCGGGGCCTGCTGGCCCGCGCTCAGCGAGACGGATGACCCGGCTGGCCGTCGTCGCTGCGATCGGAGACCTCCCGGATCACCTCGTCGGTGTGCTCTCCGAGTGACGGAACGGCACCGATCGGCCCGCGCGCCACGCCGGAGAAGCTGACCGGGCCGTTCACCGAGCGCTGGGTGGTGCCCGAGACGCCACCATCGATGTCCACCAAGCCGTCGTTCGCGAGCAGCTGGGGGTCTGCGACGACCTCGGCCGGTGTCTGTGCGGGGGCCCACCAGACACCCTCGCGTTCGAAGCGCTCCGCCCACTCGGACAAGGGCCGCCCGGCGATGATCTCGTCGAGTACGGCGATGATCTCCGTGCGGTTGCGCCGGATGGAGGATGCATCGGCGAAGCGCGGGTCCCCGGCGAGGTCGGGACGACCGAGGGCGCGGCAGACCGCGTCGATGTGCCGCGAGGCCTCCAGCCCGGTGAAGAAGAACCACCGTCCGTCGGCGGCACGGTAGGGATTCATCAGCGGCGCCTGGTTGCGGTCCCTCGGCTCGGCGCGGGCGACCTTGCCGAGCGTCATCTGCAATCCGAGGTCCCACCCGAGGACGTAGGCGCCCGTGCGGAGCAGCGACACCTCCACGACGCGCCCGCGGCCCGTCGCGCGCTGCTCCAACACGGCGGCGAGGAGCCCGCCCAGGGCGGCCAGCCCGGTGATGTGGTCACCGATGCCGCCCCGCGCGTTGAGCGGCGTGCCCTCGTGGTCGGCCATCTGCATGGAGAGCCCGGACCGGGCCCAGAACGCTCCGATGTCGTAGGTGGGGCGGTTCCGCTCGGCGCCGCGCAGCCCGTAGCCGCTGATGCTGCAGTACACGAGATGCGGATGGCGTTCGACGGTCGCCGCGGGCTCCAGGCCGAGCCCGTCGAGGGCGTCGGGGCGGAGGTTGCTGATGAAGACGTCAGCCGTGGCGAGCAGGTCCTCGAGGTGCTCCCGTCCCTCGGCTCGGCGCAGGTCGAGCACGACACTGCGTTTGCCCCGGTTGTCGAGCGAGAAGGCCGGGTTCGGCATGTCGCTGTCGATGCCCAACGACCCGAACACCTGGCGCATGGGGTCGCCCGCCGGGGCCTCGACCTTGATGACGTCGGCTCCCCAGTCGGCCAGCAGCGCAGCCGCCGACGGTGCGGCGACCCAGACTCCCAGCTCGACGACCCGCAGGTTTGCGAGGCTGGAGAGCCCCGATGACGGTTCGTCGCTCAACCGCGCGCCCCAGAACGACCGTGCACCGCCTGCGCCCGCAGCGCGTCCTTCAGCACCTTTCCGGTGGCGTTGATCGGGAGCTCGTCGACAAGATCCACGACTCTCGGGACCTTGTAGTTCGCCATCTCGCCGCGGCACCACTCGATGATCGCCGCGCTCGTGACGGTGTCCGATCGGGGGACCACGAATGCCATCCCGACCTCGCCGAGGCGCTCGTCGGGGATCCCGATCACCGCGGCTTGCGCGATGCCGGGATGGCGCAGGAGCGCATTCTCGATCTCAGCGGGGTACGCGTTGAAGCCGCCGACGATGAACATGTCCTTGGCACGGCCGACGATCCGCAGGCAGCCGGCATCGTCGAGCACCCCGATGTCGCCCGTCCGCAGCCACCCGTCCGACGACAGCGTGTGCGCGGTCGCCTCGGGATCGTCGAGGTAGCCGACCATCACGCTCCCCCCGCGGAGCAGGATCTCACCGGGCTCCCCGGCCGCGACGTCCGCATCGCCCTCACCGACGATGCGCAGCTCGAACCCGGGGCGGAGCCGTCCGACCGTGGCGGCAATCGTCTCCACGTCGTCGCCCGGCGCGGTGGCCGCGGCAGTGCCGGCCTCCGTGAGCCCATAGCCGGTGATGATCGTCGAGAACGGCAGCTCTTCGTCGATGCGCCGGATCAGCTCGACGGGAATGTCGGCGGCGCCGGTCACGGCCACCCGCAGGCTCGACAACTCGTAGCGGTCCCGATCCGGACGGTCGAGGATGGCCTGGTAGACGGTGGGCGAGCCGGGGAGCACGGTGACCCCCTCACCCTCGACACGACGCAACGCCCGGTCCACGTCGAACACGGCCTCGGGGAGCATCAGCGCACCGCTGGCGACGCAGGCCAGGATCCCCGCCTTCAGGCCGAACATGTGGAAGTAGGGATTGACCATGAGGTAGCGGTCCTCGGCGCACAGCCCGGTCATCTCCACCCAGTCGGTGGCGACGCGCAGCGTCCGGCGGTGCGACATCACCACGCCCTTGGGCAGGCCCGTCGTCCCCGACGTGAAGAGGATGTCGGATGGATCGTCCGCTCCGGTGTCGGTGCACCGCCGGTCGACCTCGGTCCCCTCCGCGTCTGTGGCCCGCGCGAGGAACGAGGCCAATCCGACGGTCCGCTCCCCCGGTGTTCCGCCGGCCACGACGATCGTGTCGAGGTCAGGGAGATCGGCGCCGGTCGCACGCAGCATGGCGACGTAGTCGGTGCCCAGGAAGTCCGTGACGGTCACCAGGGCCCGGGCCCGGCTCCGCGACAGGATGTCCGCCGCCTCGCCGCCCTTGAAGCGGGTGTTGATCGGGACGAGGACGGCTCCCGCCAGGGAGAGGCCGAGCACGGCCACGATCCACTCCGCGCTGTTGGGGGCCCAGATGGCCACGCGGTCGCCAGACTCGATGCCGGTGTCGACGAGGGCGGCGCCGAACCTGCGCGCCTCGTCGAAGAGCTCGACGTACGTCAGGCGGGTCGCGTCGTCCTCGACCGCAGGGCGCTGTCCGAACCGGCGTGCAGCAGAAGCGAGAAGCGCCGGGATGGTCAGCGACGGGCCATCCCCGCGCGCCGTCATCGAACGGCGACCTCGGCCAGGTTCAGCAGCTTGGCGAGGTTCCCACCCATGATCTTGCGCACCGACTCCTCGTCGAGGCCCTTGAGCTCGTCCGCGTAGCTCACGGGATCGGCCAGGCCCTCGGGGTGGGGGTAGTCGGACCCGAACAGCACGTGCTCCACACCGATCAGATCGGCCAGCTCGCCGAGGTCCTCCTCCCAAAATGGGCTGATGTAGATGTTGCGCTTGAAGACGTCGACCGGGTTCTCCTGGAAGTCCTGCGGCATCTTCTTGTACACGTCAGCCAGGTTCTTCAGGAGCGGCGCGACCCAGCTGCTGCCGTTCTCGATCACCGCCACCTTGAGAGCCGGAAACCGCGACAGGGCGCCGTGGCAGATCAGCGCCGACACGGAGTCCTCCACCGGCCGCCAGGCCGAGAGCATCCGGAAGGCCTGGGGCTGGAACGGGAGCATCTCCGAGTCGCTGCCCTCCCAGTCGTTCGCATAGCGCTCGTAGCCGCTGTCCGAGGAGTGCATGGCCACCAGCACGTCGTTGTCGACCACTTTCTGCCAGAAGGGATCGAACTCCTCTTTGCCGAACGAGCGAGGCCCGCGGTAGCCGTACGCCGGAGCGGGCCGGATGAGCACCACCCGGGCACCGCGTTGGAGGACCCAGTCGAGCTCCTCGATCGCCCGGTCCACGATGGGCAGGGTGATGATCGGCGTCGCGAAGATCCTGCCCTCGTAGTCGAACGACCACGTCTCGTACAGCCACTGGTTCAGACTGTGGATCACTTCGTGCGTGAGCTCGGGCGCGTCGCGCATCCGCTCCTCAATGAGGCTGGCCAGGGTCGGGAACATCAGGGCGCGGTCGATGCCCTGCTCGTCCATCAGCGCGAGCCGCGAGGCCGGGTCACGGAAGGCGGGAATCGACTTCATCGGCTCCCCGAAGATCTCCCGGCGGCTCTTGCCCTCGGGATTCCCGACCCGGAAGTACTCCTCTTGGGCACCGGGACGGGCCACGACCTCGAAGGTCGGGTTCGGGATGTAGTTGCTGATGACCCCGCGGACCACGATCTTGGTCCGGCCGTGCACGTCGACGTAGTCGATCGCACCCTTGAACCGGTCGGGCAGGTACTTGGTGAACGCGTCGCGCGTCTCGTAGAGATGGTTGTCCGCATCGAACAGGGGGACGTTCAGGGTGGTGTGCGACATGACGGCTTCCCCGATCTGGCTGTGAGAACGTTGATGCTCCCTTACGAGAGTACCATTTCTGCGTCGAACCTGCCAGCCCCGGGGCGCAGCCCGGAGCTGGCGGCGGGAGCCCTGATCGCCAGGGCGGGGTGGTCCGAGAACACACTTTTTCGGTTTGTGGGAAGCTAGTTCTCGCGCCGTTCGCCGACACACGTCACCGCCGCACATGGGGGCAGTCATGACCGTGATGGATTCCGACATCTACTACGACCCGTACGACTTCGAGATCGACTCGGACCCGTACCCGGTGTGGAAGCGACTGCGCGACGAGGAACCGCTCTATTACAACGACCGGTACGACTTCTACGCGTTGAGCCGGTTCGAGGACGTGGACCGGTGCTCGCTCGACTGGGAGACCTACATCTCGAGCAGGGGAACTGTCCTGGAGCTCATCAAGAGCGGCATGGAGATCCCTCCCGGCTCCATCATCTTCGAGGACCCACCCGCCCACCACCTCCACCGCCGCCTCCTGGCCCGCGTCTTCACGCCACGCAACATCAGCGCCCTGGAGCCCAAGGTGCGAGAGTTCTGTGCGCGGAGCCTCGATCCCCTCGTCGGCGTGGGCCGCTTCGACTTCATCGCGGACCTCGGCGCTCAAATGCCCATGCGCACCATCGGGATGCTGCTGGGCATCCCCGAGCAGGACCAGGAGGCCATCCGCGACAGCATCGACGAGGGACTGCGGCTGACGGAGAGCACCATGCCCGACGTCGAGACCAAGTACGGCGAGAGCATGAGTCCGGGGAGCGCGTTCGAGGAGTACATCGAGTGGCGGGCGAGTCACCCCTCGGACGACCTCATGACGGAGCTGCTCCAGGCCGAATACGAGGACGAGACCGGTACCACCCGGCGCCTGACCCGCCCCGAGGTGCTGGGCTATGTGAACCTCCTGGCGGCGGCGGGCAACGAGACCACGACGCGCCTGATCGGGTGGACGGGCAAGGTCCTGGCCGAACACCCGGACCAGCGCGACGAGCTGGCCCAGCAGCTCGATCTGGTCCCGAACGCGATCGAGGAGCTGCTCCGCTACGAGTCGCCGTCACCCGTGCAGGCCCGCTACGTGACCCGTGACGTCGAGCACTACGGACGGGTCGTACCGGCGGGGAGTGCCCTGCTCCTCTTGACCGCGTCCGCGAACCGTGACGAGCGAAAGTTCGCCGACGCCGAGCGCTTCGACATTCACCGCACCATCGACCGCCAGCTGGCCTTCGGCTACGGCATCCACTTCTGCCTAGGGTCCGCGCTGGCCAGGCTCGAGGGTCGGATCGCCCTCGAAGAGGTGCTGAAAAGGTTCCCGTCGTGGGACATCGACTGGAAAGATGCGGTCCAAGCCCGGACGTCGACGGTGCGCGGCTGGGAACGTCTGCCTGCCGTCACCGCCTGATCTGGACCTGACCGTACCGAACAAGGAGAAGACATTCATGAGAGCAGTGATCGTCGGCGCCTCGAGCGGCCTCGGCCGTTCCATCGGGATCGGGCTCGGCCAGAGTGGAGCGACCGTTGCCCTGCTGGCGCGGCGTCATGACCGGCTGGTGGACGCGGCCAAGGAGGCCGGCCCCGGGTCGCTCGCCATCGCCTGTGACGCCACCGACGCCGCGTCGTGCCGGGCGGCCATAGGGGAGGCGGCGAGCGGGATGGGAGGGATCGACGCGCTCGTCTACGCGCCGGGGATCGCCCCGCTCGGGCCGCTGGTCGACATGGACGCGGAATGCTGGCACCGCACGCTCGACACCAACGTGGTCGGCGCGGCCCTGATCACCGCGGCGGCCATCCCGCACCTGACCGAGTCGCGCGGGGTGGCGGCCTACCTCTCGTCGGTGAACGGCTCGCTCACCCCGCCGTGGCCCGGCCTCGGGGTGTACGCGGCCAGCAAGGCGGCACTCGAGACCATGGTCGAGGCCTGGCGGGCCGAGCACCCGATGGTCGGTTTCACCCGCGTCGTGGTGGGTGACTGCGCCGGTGGCGAGGGGCACTCCATGACCGAGTTCATCAACGAGTGGGACATGGGGCTCATGGCCCAGTTCCATCCGATGTGGCAGGAGCGCAACCTCCTGAGCGGTTCCCTGATGGAGGTCGACGAGCTGATCCGTGTCGTGGACCTCGTGCTGCGCTGCGGCTCCAGCGCCAGCATCCCCTCGGTGGCGGTGACGCCGCGGCGTCCGGCCTGAGCGGCCGCGGCTACATCCGGCCGAGGAGGAAGCCCGCCGCCGCCGCGGCCGGCGGGAACGACTCGGTGATCCCGGAGCTGATGTAGCCGACGTCGCTGATCAAGGTGATCCCGGAGATCGCCGCCGCGGCATCGCTGCACAAGAAGACCAGCGGGTACGCCTGCTCGAGCGGGGTCGAGGCCTCGATCCCGGCCTCCTCGCGGAAGTCGGCGCCGAAGCCGAGCCACATCTCCTTGTTGGCCTGGGCCAACGGCGTGTCGGTGGGCCCGGGGCAGATGGCGTTGATGCGGATCCCCTGCTTGAGCAGCGGGAAGGCCTGCCGGGCCACGTAGGCGCAGACCGCCTGCTTGGAGTGGAAGTAGTCGGCGTAGCCGTGCTCGACGGCCCAGGCCGCGCCCGAGTCGAAGTCGGGCGTGTCGAGGTAGTCCTTGATCTCGGCGAGGTTCGGCTCCCAGCCCAGACCCGCGGCCGAGGAGATGAAGCCGATGGCCGAGCCGCGCGGCAGCATCCCGCCCGCCAGCATGCGGTCGATCAGGTGCCGGTGTCCGACGAAGTTGATCTTCTCGATGTTCGGCGTGCCGTCGGCCACCCCGGCACAGGCGAACAGCGCGTGCACCGGGCCGCCGCACTCGTCGACGGCGGCATCGATGGAGTCCCTGTCGGCCAGGTTCACGTGGATGGCCTTCGCGCCGGGCAGCTTCACCTCGGCGAAGTCCATCACCACGACCTCGGCACCGGCGTCCTGCGCGAGCTCGGCCGCGGCCGCGCCCATGCCCGTGGCGCCGCCGACCACCAGGACCCGCTTCCCGTCGTAGCGGAATGCATCGAACAGTGTCATGTGTGCGTCCTCCTGATGAACGACGTCGCGTCTAGCCGACGACGGAACGGACCTTGAGGTCCACGATGGTATCCCAGTCGATGCCGAGCTCCTCGAGGATCGCGTCACCGTGCTCGTTGAACTCCGGCGCGCGTGCGACGGGCGAGGGCTCGCCGCCGAACTGCACCGGCGCGGCGACCATTTTGAAGGGGACCCCCGCCGCGGTCTCGCAGTCCTGCATGTACCCGTTGGCGATGCTCTGCGGGTCGACCGCGCACTCGAGCGTGTCCTGCACCACGCACCACTGGCCGGTGAAGTCGGCCAGTCGCTGGCGCCACTCGGCCACGGTGCGCTCGGCGAAGGCCGACTCGAGAGCCTCCTGAGCCTCGAGGCTGTGCTCGAGCAGGGCAGGGTGATCGGAGAATCGCGGGTCGGTCCCGAGCTCCGGGCGCCCGACAGCGTCAGCGAGCTCGGCCCAGTACCGGCTCGCCTGCAGGCAGCAGAAGGAGAGGGAGCGCTCGTCCTTGGTCACGTAGTTGCGCACCAGGGGGTTGAGCCGCGGCGCGCCCGCCGGCGGGCCCTGCCAGGGGACGCCGCTCACGAGAGAGAGCGCGAAGGCCTGGCCCATGGCCCACATCCCGGTGCCGAGCAGTGACACGTCCACCGTGGTGGCCTCGCCGGTCCGCTCGCGATGGAACAGCGCGCCCATGATCCCGCCGGCGATGGTCATCGCCCCGATGGAGTCCCCGAAGCCGGGCCCGGGCGGCCCCGGCAGCCGGTCCGAGTCGGCCGCCTTCACACCCATGGAGACGCCGGCCCGGAACCAGAACGCGAGTGAGTCGTAGGACCCCTTGTCCGCGTCCGGACCACGCTCGCCCTGCCCGGTGCCGGCCACGTAGATGATGCTCGGGTTGTGCGCCCGGACGTCCTCGAGCTCGATCTTGAGCTTCTTGCGCACCCGCGGGAGCTTGTTGGTGAGGAACACGTCCGCCGTGGCGGCGAGCTTGTAGAGGATCTCGAGCCCTTCGGGCGTGGTGAGGTCGAGGGCCAGGCTCCGCTTGCCACGGTTGGAGTGCTCCAGCAGCGCGTGGACACCGCCGCTGATCGACACCACGCCGGTGGCGGCGAGGCCGCGCATGGCGTCCCCGCGCTCGATCGGCTCGATCTTGATCACCGTGGCGCCCCAGTCCGCCAACAGCGCCGAGGCCGCCGGCACGAACGTGTGCTCGGCCACTTCCAAGACGACGACGCCCTGTAGAACAGCTGTCACTCCCGACCTCCCCAAAAGACTTTTCGGCTTGCTACGGTATCTTCACTCGCGCAATTCAGCAACGCCGTATCTCGTCAGGGGAAATCCTGCTTTCGCACCCTCGAAGGAGCACATGATGGCCCGCTCTCAGACGCCGCAGCGCATCCATCTGCGCAGCGCCCGCATGCTCGACGTCGACAAGGGCGAGCTGGTGGCTCCGGGCAGCCTTCTCATCGACGGCGAGCGGATCGCCGAGGTCGGGCCTACGAGCGTTCCGGGCGATGCGACCGTCATCGACCTCGGCGATCTCACCCTCCTGCCCGGGTTGATGGACATGGAGGTGAACCTCCTGCTGGGCGGCCCCGACCACCGCAGCCCGCTGATCGCCGTGCAGGACGACCCCGCCGTGCGCACGCTGCGCGCCGTGGCCAATGCACGCCGCACCCTGCGGGCCGGGTTCACCACCGTCCGCAACCTCGGGCTGTTCATTCAGACCGGTGGGCTCCTGCTGGACGTCGCGTTGAAGAAGGCGATCGACCTCGGGTGGATCGACGGACCGCGGGTCGTGCCGGCGGGCCACGCCATCTGCCCCACTGGCGGCCACCTCGACCCGACGATGTTCCAGGCGTTCGCCCCCCACATCATGCCGCTGACCGTCGAGGAGGGGATCGCCAACGGCGTCAGCGAGGTGCGCAAGGCGGTGCGTTACCAGATAAAGCATGGAGCGCAGGTCATCAAGGTCTGTGCCTCGGGCGGCGTGATGTCGCACACCGGTCCGGCCGGGGCGCAGCAGTACTCCGACGAGGAACTCCGGGCGATCGCGGACGAGGCGCACCGGGCCGGCCTCAAGGTCGCCGCCCACGCGCACGGCGACGACGGCATCCGCGCCGCGCTCGAGGCCGGCTTCGACTGCATTGAGCACGGGTCGCTCATGACGGACGAGACACTCGATCTCCTGATTGCACGCGGGACCTTCCTCGTGCCGACCACGTACCTGGCCGACGGCATGGACGTGTCCCATGCGGCGCCCGAGCTCCAGGCGAAAGCGGCCGAGGTCTTTCCGCGGGCCAAGGAGACGATACGAAAGGCTGTCGCCCGCGGGGCCCGCATCGCCTGCGGGACGGACGCTCCGGCGATCCCCCACGGCCGGAACGCCAAGGAGCTGATCGCCCTGGTCGACCGGGGGATGACCCCGCTGGGTGCCATCCGGGCCGCGACCACCGTCGCCGCAGAGCTCATCGACGTCCACGACCGGGGCCGGCTCGAGGCCGGGCTCCTGGCCGACGTCATCGCCGTGCCGGGCGATCCCCTCGGAGACATCGGTGTGACCGAGGACGTCCGGTTCGTCATGAAGGGCGGCCAGGTGTTCCATCTGGAAGGCACGACCGACTAGCGAGGCGACGTGCTGGCGGCACGGCTGCCAGGCTGCCCGCCCGGCGTGCCGATCAGGATCGTGGACCGGTCCCGATCCCCTGGACCACGAACCTCCACAGCTCCTCGGCCGTGCTGCCGTCATCGGCCCGGACCGACGAACCACTGATCGTGGCCGAGAACGCGTTGAACATGATCACCTCGAGCACGACGCCGACGATCGGTCCGGACCGCAGGTCGTCGCGCACGACGCCGGCGGACACCGCCTCGTCGAGCAACTCGTCGAACAGCGCCACGAGCGGCGCAAACGCCCGGGCGGCCTCCTTCGGGTGCGTCGTCAGCAGCTGTTGCGCGAACTCGGCCATGAGGATCGGCCGCACGGTCAGTGTCGTCTTCCCGTCGCCCGCCGGCCGGCACAGCCTGTAGTACTCCACCACGAAGCGGTGCAGCCGCTGGAGCGGCTCGCCCTCACCTCTCACCTCGTTGCGCAGGTGGTCGGTCGTGGAGCGCACGGACTCCTCGAACAGGGCCAGCAGCAGCTCGTGCTTCCCGCTGAAGTACTGGTAGAAGCTGCGCAGTGACTGTCCGGAGCGCTCCACGACCTCCTGCACCGTGAAGTCCTTGCCCGAGCCGGCGTTCAAGAGCTCGATGGCGGCGTCGAGGAAGCGCTGGACCCGGCTCTCGGCCCGCAGGCGCGCCGAGTCCAGCGAGCGGGCGACCGCCAGATCGCGCCAGCTCAGCCCGTCATTCTCCGAAGCCTCTGCAGCCGCCAGTTCATTCTCCATCACTAGGTAGAGCGTACTTCAGGCTGAGGGACATCTCGGATCTCTCGCTAGAAGTAAGCAACTATTCACTTACAAGAACTTGGTTTCCGGTTGAGCCACCACGCCCCCGCCGACGGCGGTCCCGGTCCGCCGGCGACGGTGTCTCCCGTGGGTCAGACGGCCGGTTCGACGAGCATGTCCAGGCTGGCGGCACCGCTGTCGGGGACCCGCGGCTGGCGCCACACCTCGACGGGGAACGAAGCGTTGACGAGGGAGTAGCACAGCCAGAGCAGACGAGTGGCGTCCTCGGGCAGCGCGCGCAATTCGAGCCCGTCGAGATAGGCCAACGCGTCGGCGAGACGGGGGAAGGCGTCGTCGTAGAACGCCTGGAGCTCGTCCATGGTGCTCGAAAGCCGCTTGGCGTAGCGCTCCGCCTCGGTCTCGAGCGACCAGTCGGCGAACGGCTCGAGGTCGGCGAATTCAGGGGGGAAGGAGGTTGACATTCGGAGTCGTTCCTCTCTCAGGAGACGGCCGAGATCCTGACCGGCGTCATCGTCTTGTACTCGACCACGTAGTCACGGGCCGTCTTGTGCAGTTGGCGGAGCAGGATCTCCTGATCGTTCAACGGGAACTCCGAGACCGCACGCGACTCGAGCATGGTCTGCGTCGCCTCGAGGGTGTTGCCGTCCTGGAGCGCGTACTCCTTGAAGGTCACCGCCGCGAGCTCCTGACGCAGCCGCTCCGTCGCGTTCTTCGGGGGCACGAAGTAGAGGGTGCCCTCGAAGATGTGCGTGTTGTAGGAGGTCGGCCAGTAGTGGTACGTGAGGTACCACCCCGGCGCCCACACGAGGAGCATGAAATTGGGGAAGAACACGAACGAGTCCACGCCCCACGCCTTGTGCCGCGCCGGGTTCAACGCAGGTGGCAGCGTGTCGATGCCCTCGATGTCGGGACGCTCCCACGGCCCGAAGAGGCCGCTGTGGAGCACCTGCTCTATCGGCTTGACCATGTTGAGGTCCTTCGGCGGGGACATGCCGCCCCACGACGACACCATGCCGTGGGGCCCGTCGAGCTCGTACGCCAACGCCTCGAATCCGATGCCGGAGAGCTTCCGCGACTCCTCCGCCGTGGCCTGCTTCGCGTGCAGAACGGGTGCGTGGTAGAACTCGGCGAAGGCGTCGATGAACAGCTTCCAGTTGCTGCCGACGTTGGCGCGGTACTTGTAGACCTGGGTCATCTCGTCGAAGGGGTAGCCGGCGAGTCCGGCACCCAGCCTGCCGAGGTAGTCGTGCACCGAGGTCGTGTTGTCCGGGTCGAGGTTCACGAAGATGAACCCCTCCCACGTCTGGACCTGGACGGCCGCAAGCCCGTAGTCCTCCTTGTCGAGGTCGAAGAACTCGGACTCCTGCTGGACGAACGTCAGCTCGCCCTCGGTGGAGTAGCGCCACCCGTGGTACTTGCACGTGAACTGCCGGCACGTGCCCTTGGTCTCCTCGCCGGGATAGTCGTTCCAGACCAATTTGTTCCCACGGTGACGACAGATGTTGTGGAAAGCGTGGATCTCCCCGTCCTTCCCCCGGACGACCACGATTGAAGTTCCGGCGGCGTGGATCTCCCTGGTGAAGTAGCTGCCGGTGCGGGGGACCTGCTCGATGCGTCCGACGTTGAGCCAGGTCCGGGCGAAGATGGCCTTGCGCTCGAGCTCGTAGTGCTCCGGGGAGATGGAGTCCTCGTAGGAGACGGGACCGGTGCCGAGCTCGGGGTAGTGCTCCGTCCAGCTGCCCGCGTCCGGCTTCGGGAAATGCGCCATGACCTTCCTCCACTTCAGATCCGGGACGTTGTCACGATATCAGAGATCTTCTATTCGGAGAACCCTATTTCCGCAGTAGATCCTCGTCGAGCTCGACCCCGAAGGACCGGAACGCCATGGCGAGGACGTCGTAGGCACCGACCGTGAAGACGAGGTCCATCAGCTGCTGGTCGTCCAACTCGGTGGCCAGGACCCGCCAGGTCCCCTCGGATATGTCCGCGGTGGCGATCAGGTCGTCCACGGCCGAGAGCATCGCCCGGTCCAGCGGCGACCATCCGGGGGCCTCCGGTCCCTGCGCGATCCGCGCCACCTCCTCGGACCCGAGCCCGGCGTCCGCCGCGAGCACGCAGTGCTGCTCCCACTCGTAGGCCGACTGGCGGAGCGAGGCGACCCGGAGGACGAGGAGCTCACGCTGGCGCGGCGTCAACGTCGACGAGAAGAGGATGTACCCGTTGAAGGTGTTGAAGGCCTTGGTCAGCTCGGGGTGTCGCGCCAGCGTGCCCAGGGCGTTCAGCGCCTTGGGCCGCCCCTTCGTCTCGGGGCGGGGATGACGGGCGTCAGCCGGCCGGAGCGCCGCGAGGGCGTCCCGCATCGCATCGGGCCATTCCCCGGGCGGAAGTGGTGTGAGCCGCGCCATGTCAGGTGTTCCGGCCGCCGTTGACCCCGATGACCTGGCCGGTGATGTAGCTCGCCTCGTCCTTGACGAGGAAGGCACATGCCGCGGCGATGTCCTCGGGCCGCCCGACCCGGCGTACCGGTGTCAGCGACGCGTGGTGTTCGACGCCCTCGCCCAGTCGCCCCTTCCTCTCCGAGGCCCGGAGCATCGGCGTGTCGATGAAGCCCGGCGGGATCGTGTTGACCGTGATCCCCTTGGGGCCGAGCTCGAGCGCCAGCGCTTTGGTGAAGCCGATGACGCCCGCCTTGGAGGCGACATAGTGCGTCATGAGCGGCTGGCCGCCGTGGGCGCTCGACGAAGAGATGTTGACGATGCGCCCCCAGCCCACCTCGATCATGTCGGGCACGACCGCCTGGCAGCAGTCGAAGGTCCCGGTCAGGTTGACGGCGAGGATGCGGTTCCACCTCTCGGCCGTGATCTTGAGGAAGGGGTCGAAACCGTCCAGGCCCGCGCAGTTGACCAGGATGGTGGGCCGGCCGAGGCGTTCGCGGACCGTGGTGACACCGGCGTCGATCTGCGCCCGGTCCGTGACGTCGACCTCGACGCCCATGGCGGTGCCGCCCTGCGCCTCGATCTTGGCTGCCGCCGTGGCGGCAGCCGCGCCGTCCCGATCGAAGATGGCGACGGCGTTGCCATCGTTGGCGAGTCGCTCGGCGATGGCGAGGCCGATGCCGGACGCGCCTCCCGTCACGATTGCCGTTCGGTCTGCGGTCATTTGATCGGCTCCTCTCCGTGCAGGGTCGTGCGGTGCATGTCCCGAGGCGACGTCGCGTCGTAGGGGCAGGCCCGGTGCAGCACCCCGCGGTTGTCCCAGATCACCAGGTCGCCGACCGCCCACTCGTGGCGATAGACGCGTTCGGAAATGGTGGCGCGTGCCAGCAGGTCCGCCAGCAGCGCGCGCCCCTCGTCGAGCTCCATGCCGGCCACGTGCGACGTCGTCGCGCCCAGCACGAGCGACCGGCGGCCGGAGAGATGGGTCCAGGCCAGCGGATGCTCCTTCGACGGTCGCTTCCTCCAGAGAGCGAGCTCGTCGGGTGAAGGGTCGTCGTTGATCATCCGTTGCGCGGCCTCGAAGGAATGCACGACCCGCAAGGACAGGCAGCGCTCCTTCTCGTCGTCGCCGAGATCGTCGAAGGCCGTGTACGTGCTGGCGAACTCGGTCTCGCCGCCCGACTCCGCCACGGCGTGGGCACTGAGGATCGTGGCCATGATCGGCACGTCGTCGGTGCACCCGTCGATGTGCCAGTCGAACGTCCCGCGCAGGTAGGCGGCCATGGGATTCTTGGCCGGGTCGAGCGTGATCCGGAAGATCTCCGGATTCTTCCCTTTGCCGAACACCTCGACGCGGCCCAGCCTCCTGCTGAAGGCCACCTGCGTCGCATCATCGAGGTGCAGATCACGGAAGACGAGGACGCCGTGGGCCTCGAGCATCTCGAGGACGTGGGCCGGCAGCGCCTCGTCCCCGAGCAGCCGGTCGCGGTCGACACCGACGACCCGCACCCCGACGGTGGCGCCGAGGTTCTCCGTGGCCACCACTGTCATGGGAATTCCTTCGAGTCGAGGTGAATAGAGGGAGACTACTGTTTTCCAAGAATAGCGTTTTCGTCGCCGGCCGTCTCGCTGCACCCCACTCGGTGCTGTCGTGGGAGCCGGATCGCGACGACGCAGACCTCGGGCAGCGCGGGCGCGCCCGCCACGAGCTCCTCGATCTCCGCCCCGACCCGGCCCAGCCTCGTGGCCCGTGGATGAGAACTCCGTTATCGTAATGCAGTATGGCGGTTTCGCGGCCAATCGCAGGGGGAACGGGCACGGCGCACGACCATGCGTTCCACCCGCTGCGCGTGGCCAGGGTGATCCGCGAGACCGCCGACGCCAGCTCGTTCGCGCTCGAGCTTCCCGACGACCTTCGAGAGGCGTTCGCCTACGAGGCCGGACAATTCTGCACCTTCCGGGTACGGGTCGACGGCCAGCCGCACCTGCGGTGCTACTCCATGTCGTCCTCACCCGCGGTCGACCCCGACCTGACGGTCACCGTGAAGCGGACGCCCGGCGGCGTGGTGTCGAACTTCATGAACGACCGGTTGGCGGCGGGCGACGTGATCGAGGTGACCCGCCCGGCCGGCGTCTTCCGCCTCACCGCGGGCGACGAGGACGTCGTCGCGTTCAGCGCGGGGAGCGGTATCACGCCCGTGCACTCACTGGTGAAGACGGCCCTGTCGACCACAGCCCGGGGGGTCCGCCTCTTCTATGCCAACCGTGACCACGATTCGGTGATCTTCGGGTCCCAGCTCAGCGCTCTCGGCACCCGACACGGCGCGCGCCTCGCGGTGACCCACCACCTCGACAGCGAGTGCGGACTCGTGCGGCCCGACGCCGTCCGCGACTTCGCCAGCGTCAACTGGGACTCGGAGTTCTATGTCTGCGGGCCGGGGCCCTTCATGGACGTCGTGGAGGAGGCGCTGCTCTCGGGCGGGGCCGGCACCGAGCAGATCCACATCGAGCGCTTCATCCCGACCGAGCCGGCCCCCGAGCCCGTGCCTCCGTTCTCCACCGCGGTGGGATCGCGGGTGACCATCGACCTCTCGGGACGGGTCGGCACTACCGAGCACCGCCCGGGCACGACGATCCTGCAGGCAGCCCGGCAGATGGGGATGGCCCCACCCTTCTCCTGCGAGTCGGGCAGCTGTGCCTCCTGTATGGCCAGACTGGTGGAGGGAACCGTCGATATGTTCGTGAACAATGCCCTCGACGACGACGAGGTCGCCGAGGGCTGGGTGCTCACCTGCCAGTCCGTACCGACAAGCCCGTCGGTGCACGTCGTCTACGAGGAGGGTTGATGCCGGAGATGCCGATCGACGACGTGACCGAGATTCAGCAATTGCTGGCCCGCTACGCGGTGGGCATGACCAAGGACGACATCGACGCCGTCGTGGAGGTGTTCACCCCGGACGGCAGCTACAGCGCCTTCGGGGACACCTACCGACTCCAGGACTTCCCGACTCTGGTGGCGGCCGCTCCCAAGGGGTTGTTCCTCGTCGGGCCGCCCGCCCTGGAGCTGGACGGCGACGTCGGCCGCGGCGAACAGCCACTGTGCTTCGTGGAGCAGACGACGCATGACATGCGCATCGGTTACTACACCGACACCTACCGCCGCACCGCGGACGGCTGGCGGTTGCACACCCGCTCCATGACCTTCCTCCGCAAGAGCGGCGCACGCGACTCCGGTCGGGCGCACGACCCGGCGCGTCCCACGCCGTCCGACTGATGGACCTCGACGAGTTCAGGCAGTCGCTGGACGACTGGCTCGACCAGAACGAGCACGCCCTGGTGCCCGGGCGGCTGGCGACCGACACCCTCGATGACCAGATGGCCCAGCTGGCGAAGGTCAAGCGCCTCACCTACGAAGCCGGGTACATGCGCTGGGGGTGGCCCGAGCGCGTCGGCGGGCTGGGTGGTTCGACCCTGTTGCGCGCCTACCTGGGCGAGGCGCTCACCTCCCGGGGCCTGGTGGAGCCGGGTATCTACTCCCTGACGGAGGTGCTGGCGCCGACCATGATCGACTACGCGACGCCGGAGCTCGCCGCCACCATGGTGCCGCGGTTGCTGCGGGGCGACGAGACCTGGTGCCAGGGCTTCTCCGAGCCCGGGACCGGCAGCAACCTGGCCTCGCTGTCGTGCCGGGCGACCCGGACGGACGACGGGTGGAGCGTCACGGGGCAGAAGGTGTGGACGAGCCTTGCCCAGTACGCGGATCGCTGCGTGCTGCTCACCCGCACCGGCGACGCGGACTCGGCCCACCGTGGCATCACGGCCCTCTTCGTGGACATGGACAGTCCCGGCATCGTGATCCGACCCATCGAGACGATGCACGGCGCACCGGAGTTCTCGGAGGTCTTCTTCGACGGCGTCGTCGTGCCCTTCGACCGCGCGCTGGGCGAGGAAGGGCAGGGCTGGTCGGTGGCGATGGACCTCCTTCCCTACGAGCGGAGCACGGCGCTGTGGCAGCGGGCCGCCTACCTGCAGCAACGCCTGCAACGCCTCCTCCACGACGCCCCGCCCGGCGAGCTCGACCCCGCCGACGTGGGGGAGGTCGCACAACTCCTCTACGCGCTGCGGAGCCGCTCGCGCTCCACGCAGCGCCGGCTGGCCGCGGGTGAGCGGCTCGGTTCCGAGACCTCCATCGACAAGGTGCTCGTGGCCACGGCCGAGCAGGCTGTGTTCGACCTGGTCGCGGACGGCCTGGCTGCCAGCGTGGACCTCGGCGACGACCCCGCCAGCGAACGGTGGCGCAGGGAGTTCCTCTACTCGCGGGCGGCGACCATTTACGGCGGCACCGCGGAAATTCAGCGGAACATCATCGCCCGCCGTCTGCTCGACCTCGGGAGCGACCGGTGATGGACGGCGGGGACAGGGAGGTCTTCGAGCGGAGCCTGCGCCACGCCGTCGAGACGCACTCCGGTGAGCCGCTCGACGCGGCGCTGCTCCAGATCGGCTGGCGGGACGCGCTGGCGGAGCACCCGCAGGAGGCCGTCTCCATCCTCTTCGAGCTCGAGGGGGCGGCCCACGCCTCCTCGTCGGCGCTCGAGCAGGTACTCGCATGCTCGCTGGGGCTGGACGTGCCTCCGGCGGCGGGCCTGGTGCTGCCCCCGCTCGGGCGCCGGTGCCCGCCCGGCGAGCTCGACGGCGCGCAGCTGGTCGTCCGCGGCCTCGGCACCGTCTCCCTCCTCGCCCGCGCGACGGCCGTGGTGGTGGCGCAGGCGGTGAACACGGAGGTCGCGTTCCTCGTGCCGACCGCCGTCCTGACGCTGCGGCCGGTGCGTGGCATGGACCCCGAGCTGGGCTTGGTCGAGGTGGGCGGCACCGTAGCCAGGGGGGCGCTGCGGCCGGAGGTCGCCTCGCCGTCCTGGCCCGCGGCCGTCGCGCTGGCGCAGCTCGCCGTGGGGCACGAATTGGTCGGTGCGGCGCGGACGATGCTCGAGCTGGCCCGCAGGCACGCTCTCGAACGGGTCCAGTTCGGACAGCCCATCAGCCGGTTCCAGGCCGTCCGGCACCGGCTGGCCGAGACGCTGGTGGCCATTGAGTCCGCCTCGACCGTGCTCGGTGCCGCCTGGGAGGACGGATCGCCCAGGACGGCGGCCGTCGCCAAGGCGCTCGCCGGGCGCGGCGCTCGCACGGCCGCCCGCCACTGCCAGCAGGTCCTGGCCGGGATCGGCTTCACGACGGAGCACGAGTTCCACCGCTACGCGCGACGTGCCCTGGTGCTCGACGAGCTGTTCGGTTCGTCGCGCTCGCTGACCCGCGAGCTCGGGGTGGAACTGCTGGCGGCGCGGCGGCTGCCGGACTTCGCGCCGCTGTAATCGAGCGCCCTGGGGATTCTCGACGAACGGGAAGATGCGGGTGAACTCGGCGACCGGCTCGGCGCGGTCGACGTCGCCGATCAGAGCGACGATGCGAGCGAGGCGACGAGCTCGCGCGTCCGCCGGGACGACGCGATGAGCTCCTCACGGCCCGCACCGATCGGCACCACCCGGACCGAGATGTCGGTGACGCCTGCATCGGCGAAGCCGCGCAGGCGCTTCACGATGGTCGACTCGCTCCCTGCGGCGAGGATGTCGCCGACGGTGCGGGCGTCGCCGTGCTCCAGCAGCTTCTGGTAGTTCGGAGACACCTCGGCCTCGGCCAGGATGCGGTTGGTCCGGGCCACGGCGGCGTCGATCTCGTCGTCGCCGCACAGGCAGACGGGGATCCCGGCCACGACGCGGGGGGCCGGTCGGCCCGCCGCCTCGGCGGCGCGGTTCAGGGTGGGGACGACGTGGGACCCGATGGCGCGCTCGTCAGCCATCCACAGGATGGTGCCGTCCGTCCGCTCGCCGCACAACTGCAGCATGCGGGGGCCGAGTGCGGCGAGCAGTACCGGCGTGGGCGTGATGTCGGTGATGTCGAGCGGGTTGTGCACGCGGAAGAGCTCGTTCTCCACGTCGACCGGGCCGGGGCCTGCGAGCGCGCGGTCGAGGACGTCGAGGTAGGAGCGCATCGTCGCGATCGGGCGCTCATAGGGCAGCCCCAGCATCTCGTCGATGACCCAGTGGTGGGACACGCCAAGGCCGAGCGCCAGGCGTCCCTCGCAGACGGCCTGAACCGAAAGGACCTGCTGGGCCAGTGCGACGGGGTGCCGGGGCTGCACCGGCACGACGGCGGTGCCGACCTCGATCCGGGTCGTCGCCGCACCGATCATGGTGGCCGCGGTCAGCGCGTCGAATTCGTCCGGGATCTGAGGGATCCAGACGGTGGCGATCCCGGCCTCCTCCGCCCAGCGGGCGTCGGCCTGCATCCGCTCGACCTTGCTCCGGTAGCGGCCCCGCTCCGGACCGATCATCAATCCGATGCGCATGCCTGCATTCCTCCCGACCAAGATGACCCCAGAAATGAGAACATACTTCTTCTTTTCGCGGAAGACCAGTTCCGCCGTGCGCCCCGGCCCCGGGCGGGGTCGCGCGGGGCCGGCGGTCCGGAACTCGGGTTTTGGGTTGCTAGAACGTAGTTTTCACAAATTGCGCATGCGGCTATCGTGTCGGCGTTGGCCTGAGCGGCGCCCGGCGCGGCGCCCTTCCGAAACGGGACCTTGGGGATCGGTGGAGATGACGGACTTCAAAGCGATCGACTTCTTCCGGGACGACGACCTGCTCGTCGACCCCTACCCCTACTTCGAGGCCATCCGCGCCGAGGGCCCGGCGTGGCGCGAGCCCCACCATGACGTCGTGATGGTGACCGGGTACGACGAGGCGATGGCCATCTACAGCGACACCGAGACCTGGTCGTCGTGTACGGCGGTCACCGGACCCTTTCCCGGGTTCCCCGTCCCCCTCGAAGGCGACGACGTGAGCGCCCTCATTGAGGAGCACCGAGACGAGCTCCCGATGAGCGACCAGCTGCCGACGCTCGATCCCCCGAAGCACACTGATCACCGTTCCCTCCTCCTGCGGCTGATCACGCCGAAGCGACTCAAGAGCAACGAGGAGTTCATGTGGCGTCTCGCCGACCGCCAGATGGACACGTTCCTCGGCCGGGGTGAGTGCGAATTCATCGGCGAGTACGCCAGCCCGTTCGCCATGCTGGTCATCGCGGACCTGCTCGGGGTGCCCGAGGAGGATCACGAGCGCTTCGAAGAGGCGCTGCTCCGCGGCACGGCGGATCACGGAGCCGTCGGCAGCATCGGCGACGACACCCTGGCGCTGTCGCCCCTGCAGTACCTGTATCAGCAGTTCACGGCGTACGTCGAGGACCGTCGACTGTCCCCCGGCCATGACGTGCTCACGGGACTGGCCACGGCGACGTTCCCCGACGGGTCGATCCCCGACGTCATCGACGTGGTCCGCGTCGCGGCGAACCTGTTCGCAGCCGGCCAGGAGACCACCGTCCGCCTCCTCAGCTCCGCCCTCCAGCTGATCGCCGAGGACCCGGACCTGCAGCGGGTGCTGCGCGCCGAGCGCGACCTGATCCCGAACTTCGTCGAGGAGACCCTCCGCATGGAGAGCCCCGTCAAGGGCGACTTCCGGTTGTCGCGGGTCCCGGCGAAGGTCGGGGACATGGAGGTGCCGGCGGGCACGACGGTGATGCTCGTCAATGCCGCCGCCAACCGGGATCCGCGCCGGTTCGACGACCCGGCGACGTTCGACCTCACCCGTGAGAACGCGCGCCACCACATGGCGTTCGGGCGCGGCGTCCACACCTGCCCCGGCGCGCCCCTCGCGCGCACCGAGGCGCGGGTGAGCCTGGAGCGCCTCCTCGACCGCACGACCGACATCCGGATTTCCGAGAGCCACCACGGCCCGGCGGGCGCCCGCCGCTACCACTACGTCCCGACCTTCATTCTCAGGGGGCTGACCCGGCTGCACCTCGAGTTCACGCCCGCGGACGGCGGCTCCCGCTAGATCGCAAAGGACCCGATGAGAGAGCAACGCCGATCGCGTCGCATCGCCATGACACCCGAGGAGCGCGACTCCTTCCTCGGCGAGGAACGCACCTGCCGCGTGGCCACCGTCGGCGCCGACGGGCCCCACGTGACCGCTCTGTGGTTCGTGTGGCACGGCGATGCCGTCTGGCTGACCTCCATCGTCAAGAGCCAGCGATGGACCGACGTGCAGCGTGATCCCCGCGTCACCGTGCTGGTCGACGCCGGCGAGGGGTTCGGCGAGCTGCGCGGCGTCGAGATCAGGGGGCGGGCCAGACCGGTGGGCGAGGCCCCCCGGACAGGCCAGCCGAACGACGAGCTGGTCGAGCCCGAGAGGCTCTTCGGCGCGAAGTATGCCGGGGGGGCCTTCTCCCACGACGGACGGCATGCCTGGCTCCAGGTGGTACCCGACAAGATCGTCAGCTGGGATTTCCGCAAGATGGGTCTGGGCTGACCCTCCCGGGGAGTCGGACGGCGGGACGCGGGGGCGCGACCACGGGCGTCCGAGCAGCTCACGGTGCGATAACTCGGGTCTCGCTCTGCCGAAATAGGACTATCCACAGATCGCGCCCAAGATGGCACTTCGAATGCAACGCTATTATCGCCGCCGGACCGACGGGGCGGGGACCGCTCCCGTCCGAGGGAAGAGAGATCGATGCCCGAGACGCCGCAGGTGAACCCGGAGCCGAAGATGCTGATCGACGGAAAGCTCGTCGAAGCCAGTGGCGGCAAGACCTTCCAGAACGTGAACCCCGCCACCGAGGAGGTCCTCGGCGCCGTCGCCGACGCGTCCGGCGGGGACATGCACCGTGCCATCGGCGCGGCCCGCCGGGCGTTCGACGAGACCGATTGGTCGACGAACCGGTCCTTCCGGCAGCGCTGCCTGGAGCAGCTCCATGCCGCGCTGGTCGCGGAGCGGGAGGAGCTGCGGGAGCAGCTCATCCTGGAAGTGGGATGCCCCCGCATGCTCACGTTCGGGCCGCAGCTCGATGCTCCGCTCGACGGCGCCATCACCTACCCGGTGCAGCTCATCGACGAGTACGCCTGGGAGACCGACCTTCCCGTCGCCACCGACTTCCGAGGCAACGACAACTTCCGCCGGATCAGGAAGGAGCCGGTCGGCGTGGTCGGAGCCGTCGTCCCGTGGAACTACCCGTTCGAGGTGTCGATCACGAAGCTGGCCCAGGCGCTCGCCACCGGGAACACGGTCGTGCTGAAGCCGGCGCCCGACACCCCCTGGAACGCCACGTTCGTGGGCCGCATCGTCGCCGAACAGACCGACATCCCGCCCGGGGTCCTGAACGTCGTGACGTCGTCCGATCACCTGGTCGGGGAGGAGCTGACGCTCTCGCCGGAGGTGGACCTCATTTCCTTCACCGGCTCGACGGCGGTGGGCCGGCGGATCATGGAGAGGGGCGCCGCCACACTCAAGCGGTTGTTCCTCGAGCTCGGCGGCAAGTCCGCGAACATCGTCCTCGACGATGCCGACTTCTCCACCGCAATGCTCTCCGGGCTGGCGGCGTGCTCGCATGCCGGGCAGGGCTGTGCGATCCCGACCCGGATGCTGCTGCCGCGTTCACGGTACGACGAGGGCGTCGAGCTCCTGAAGACCTACATGGCGGGTGTCCCCTACGGCGACCCCCAGCGTCCCGACGTGATCATGGGCCCGCTGATCTCGGAGAAGCAGCGACAGCGGGTTCTCGGTTACATCGAACGAGGAGTCGAGGAGGGCGCGACGCTGGCGGTGGGCGGGGGCCGGCCGAGCGACCTGCCGCTCGGTTGGTTCGTGGAGCCGACGCTGTTCACCGAGGTCGACAACTCCATGACGATCGCCCGCGAGGAGATCTTCGGGCCCGTGCTGGTCGTCATCCCCTTCGAAGACGACGACGACGCCGTCCGTATCGCCAACGAGAGCGACTACGGGCTGGGCGGGGCGGTGACCTCCGCGTCCCTGGAGCGGGGCCTCGCGGTCGCGGAGCGGATCCGCACGGGCATCGTGAGCGTCAACGGCGGCATGGTGTACGGCGCCGACCTGCCCTTCGGCGGCTACAAGAGCAGCGGCATCGGCCGTCAGAACGGGATCGCCGGCTTCGACCAGTACCTCGAGACCAAGTCACTGGCCTGGCCGGCCGGCTGAGGGCGGCGCGCTACGAGCGGGAGGACGCCCGGCCCCGCGGCACGTCGCGGAAGGGTACGTCGCGATCGAGTGACCGCTCGCGGGGCATCCCGAGCACGCGCTCGCTGACGACGTTGCGCGCCATCTCGGTGGTGCCACCGCCGATGCACGACACCTGCCGCATCAGGTAGTCGTCCGTACAGAACGCCAATTGCCCGTCGTCGTCGGTCCAGGCGGCTCCGGCCGTGCCGGCCACCTCGAATCCGATGGTCCGTATGCGGGCGGAGGAGACCCCCGAGAAGAGTCGCGTGATGGCGGCCGACTGGTCCACGATCGCCCCGGTCGCGATCCCCTCGCCGATGCGCTGTCGCAGTTCGCGGTCGACGATGTCGAGCATCCGGGCCTCGCCGATCAGGTCGCGCACGACCGGCTCGGACAGGCGACCGGCATCGCGGGCCGCGACAGCCACGAGTGAGGAGACACCGGTACCGCCGTGCCCGAATCCCACCGGGACGGTCACGAGCGGTGAGTTGGTGAGCATGCGCTCGTGGAACATCCAGCGGGTGCCCACCGTCCAGCCGTCGTCGACGTCTCCGACCCGGTCGGAGTCGGGCACCCGGACATCGGTCAGGAATTCCTGGCAGAACTCCTTCGAGCCGTTGAGCATCTCTATCCGGTGCACGTCGATGCCCGGTTGGTGGATGGGGAAGATGAACACCGTCAGGCCCCGGTGCTTGGGGACGTCCCAATTGGTGCGCGCCAGGCACAGGCCCCAGTCGGACCACCACGCCCCCGTCGTCCAGATCTTCGAGCCGTTGAGCACCCATTCGTCGCCGTCCCGGACCGCGCTGGTCAGGGCCCCGGCCACGTCCGAGCCGCCGCTCGGCTCGGAGAGGAACTGCATCCAGATCTCCTCGCCCCTCAGGATGGCGGGGATGTGGCGGCGCTTCTGTTCCTCCGTCCCGAAGTCGAGGAGGACGGCGGCACAGGGTGAGAGGGTCGGGGCCTGGAACCGGGTCGGGAACTCGTAGCCGGCCAGCTCCTCGTTCAGCACCCGCTGATGTGCACGCGTCAGCCCCTGACCGCCGTACTCCCTGGGGAAGCAGATGCCCGCCAGACCGGCGTCGAACAGCATCCGCTGCACCCCTCGCTCGCGGGCGACCTCGGCGAGCTCCTCCTCGTCCGTGAGGTCGTTGCGCAGCGCACCGGCTGCGGTGCGCGCCGAGGCCGGCCGAAGGTTGGCCTGCACGAAGGCACGGGCCCGCCGGCGGAAGGCGTCGACGTCCTCGGTGTCGGGTTCGCTCACGTCATCCCCTCCTGCTCCGCGACGATGTCGGCCAGGCGCAGACGGTGCTCGGCCGGGGTCCCGTACAGGGCCCGGTTGACAGTGTGGCGGCGGAGGTAGAGGTGCAGGTCGTGTTCGAAGGTCACGCCGATACCACCATGCATCTGCACGCAGTCCTGCACCAGATTGCCGCCATAGTCCCCGATGAAGGACTTGGCCACACTGAGCAGCTCCGTCGACCCGGGGGAGCCGGCAGCAAGGGCGGCGATGGCGGCGTCGCTCACGGCGTGACTTGCCTCGAGCCAGGACTTCATGTCGGCGAACCGGTGCTTCAGCTCCTGGTACGAGGCCAATGGACGACCGAACGAGTAGCGGTCGAACGCCCACTCGACGGTGATGTCGAAGGCCGTCTGCATCGCCCCGACTGCTTCGGCGCAACCGATGGCGACGGCGCGACCCAACTGCAGCCCGACCTGCCCGGCGGCCGTCCCGACCTCACCGACGACATGGTCCAACGGCACCCGTACGTCGTCGAACGCGACGACCGAGAACCGGCGGGTCAGGTCGACCGAGTGCATGGGGGACATCGACACTCCCGCTGTCCCGGCGGGGATGAGCACCTGCGTGAGCCCGGATCCGGTCCGACCGGTCACCAGGAGGTGGTCGGCCTGTGCCCCCGTTTCCACCGGACGCTTGACCCCGTTGAGCACCGCCTCGTCCCCCTCGACGTGCACGTCGAGAAGAGCCCGGCCGAGCCCGTCGTTCGGCGGCGGCTCGGCCATGCACCAGGTGGCCACCGACTCGCCCGAGAGCAATTCCTTGATCACGTCGACGAACCCGTCGCCGCCGGCCTCGTCGAGCGTGGCGGCGACGATGTTGGTCACGCCGAGCGGCCCCGGCGCGGCGTGACGGCCGAACTCGTAGGCCACCAGGGCCAGGTCGACCAGCCCCTGGCCGCTGATGGAGCCACCACCGTGCTGCTCGCCGACCAGGAGCGACGTCCACCCGAGGTCGGCGCCGCGGCGCCAGTACTCGGCGTCGAACCCGGCCGCGTCGTCGCGCAGGCGGCGGAGTTCGCCGACGGGCACCAGCTCGTCGAGCAGCCTCGCCGTGGTCTCCCGAAAGAGCTCCTGGTCGGAGCTCAGCGCCAGCAACATGTTCGCCCTATTCCTCAGTCGTCGGCGGCCTGCCCACGCCGCCAGGCCGGATGTCGACGATACCGTGAGAATCGGGGGTGGTCCATCTGGAGACATAGGTTTCCAGATCCGAGAGGGTGCCTCTGTTCACGACCTCACACCCCATCGCGCTGGAGCAGGAACACGCCCGACGGGGCGCCGCCGCCCGTCGAGACGACCGCGGTGGCGGCATCGGGCACCTGCCTTGCCCCGGCGTGGTGCCGAAGCTGCTGGACGGCTTCGTAGAGGAAGCCGAACCCGTGCAGGCGCCCCTCGGACAGTTGCCCGCCGTGGGGATTGACCGGCAGCTCGCCGTCCGGGGCGATCCGCCGTCCCTGGTCGAGCCACTCATACGCCTCGCCGAACGCGCAGAACCCGAGGGCCTCGAGCCACGAGATGGCGTTGAAGGTGAACCCGTCGTAGACGAGTGCGACGTCGACGTCCTCGGGGCCGAGAGCGGACCGGGACCACAGGTGCGCGGCCTGGCCGATCACCTGAGGCTCGTGGGTGACCGTGCCCTGGTCCCACGAGACGCGCTCGGTGATCTGGGTCCCGACCGCCTCCACGCGGATGGCCGGCCGCGGCAGATCGCCGGCCACGGCCACATCCGACACGACGATCGCGACCGACCCGTCACAGGGAACGTCGCAGTCGAAAAGGCCGAACGGAGACGTGATCGGGCGCGCCGACAGGTAGTCGTCCATCGTCATCGGCGCCCGGTAGATGGCCGCCGGGTTGCGCGCCGCGTTGGCTCGCCCGTTCAGTGCGACGAGCCCGAGCATCTCGCGCGGCACGCCGTAGCGGTGCAGGTACTGGTTGGCGTTCATGGCGATCCAGTTCGCGGCGGACATGGCCCCGAACGGCATGCGCCACGCCGATGGACCGGACGCCCGGGCGCCTCCCGCGCCGGCAAGACGGAGGGTGGCGAACGACGACTCCCAGACGGTCCGAAAGCACAGGACATGACGGCAGAGGCCGGAGGCGACGGCGAGCATGGCCGCCACCACCGCGCCGCCCTGACCCGGGAGGTCTCCGCCCCCGTTGATCCACGTGGGGTGCAGCCGGAGAGCCTCCTCCACCGCGGCGACGCCCCCTTCGCTCATGCCCATGCCGGCCGGGCCCGGATACGTCGACAGCCCGTCGATGTCGCCGAGCTCCAGCCCCGCGTCGGCGACTGCCTCCAGACAGGCGTCGACGGTCAGGGAGAGCGGATCGACCATGAGCCGACGGCCGATGGCCGACCGCCCTACTCCCGAGAGGACGGCACGGTGCTCGAACCGCTCGCTCCGAAGTGGCGGGCGCGGGACCGGTCGTTCGGGCTCGGGAACGGGGTCGGCCACGTCCGGATCGCCCGTCGGCTCGAACAGCGGGAGCCAGACGTCCTCGTGCTGCTCGAAGCGCACGACGACGGCCTGCCCGACGTGGACTTCGTCCGGCGCACAGCCCACGATGGAGGTGGTCAGACGGACGCCGGGGTCCTCGGCGAGGGCGACCACGGCGATGGCGTAGGGAGGCTCGAACGCGGGATGCCAGCGGTGCTCGTTCACCGTGAACCCGATGACCGAGCCCCGGCCTGAGACGAGCGTGGGCTCCCACGCGGTGCTGCGGCACGCCGGGCAGATCGGCACCGGGGGGTGGACCAGCGTCGCGCACGCCGTGCACCCCTGCACGCGCAGCCGGCCGTCTGCGCCGGAGGTCCAGAACCACTCGGTGGCGGACGTCAGCTCGGGAAGCGGCCGCATCACCCGGACCGGTCCCGGAGGAACGTCGGTGCCCCCTCCCCCAGCGTTCCGAAGATCTGCGGCAGGTCGACCGTCGTGCGGATGCCCGGTGCTGCCGCGCACACGATCGGCACCGCGTTGACGGCCCGGTTCGCGGTGTAGCCCGGCGTCCGCTCGGCCATGTCCTCCAAGGGGAACGCGAATCGCATCTGCACGTCCAGGGGGGCGTCGCCGTCGACCCTCAGCCGCCAACCCGTCGGGTGGATGTCAAGGGACGGCTCCAGGTCGGAGGTGCAGTACCACGTGGCGCCGAAGCTGATCAGCGGGTCGCCACCGCGCATGCCCAGGACCTTCATCCGTTGCGCCGCCACGGTGCCCGCATCGATCGTCCCGGCTGCGATCTCCGTCTTCCGGCGGGCGACCGCTACCTCGCCGCCGGCCTCCACCGAGTCGAGTGGGAGTCCCAGTGCCTCCGCCACGAGGCGGAGCGACGGGCCGAAGCTCTGGGCGCCGTGGGCCCACCGCCCCGGGTCGAAGCTGGCGGGGTCCGAGCCGAATCCCATGAGGTCGAACAGCAGCACGGGCGAGTTGCGCTTGGACAGGTCGGCGTATTCCTCGATGGTCAATCTCTCGAGCCGCCGCTGGATCGAGGCCAGCACGAGCGGCACCGCCTCGGAGATGAACCCCGGGCTGCTCCCGGTGCTGTGGATGGAGGTGCCGCCCCGCCGGCAGGCCGCCTCGACGCGCTCGCGCGTGGAGGGGTTCATGGAGGCGGGGTGATGGAACTCACCCCGCGTGGTGACGATGTTGGCGCCGGACTCCAGCAGACGGCACACGTCGTCGTAGTTGCAGGCCTGCGGCATGTACAGGACGCAATCAGCCTCGAGGGCGACGATCTCCTCGATGTCCCGTGTGGCCAGGACGCCGGTCGCACCGAGACCGCAGAGCTGGCCGGCGTCGCGACCGGCCTTGTCCGGCGAGTACACATAGAGACCGGCCAGCGTCAGGGCCGGGTGCTCGATCACGCCGTGCAGGGAGCGCATGCCGATGTTCCCGGTGGCCCATTGCACGACCCGGTACTGCGTCGCCTCGCTCACCGTTCAGCTCCTTCCATCGACTCCAGGCCGCGCACGCCGTGGAGCGGCTCCGGCGAATCAGCCATGGTGCCCGACGTCCGGGCGGGCGATGCCCAGGGTGTCGCGCAGTGTCTCACCCGTGTAGCGCTTGCGGAACACGCCCCGGCGCTGCAATTCGGGAACCACCATCCGAACGACGTCCTCGTAGGCGCCGGGGGTATGGGTCGCTGCGACGACGAACCCGTCGCACGCCTCGGCTTCGATCCATTCCTCCATCTGGTCGGCGACCTCTGTCCCCGTGCCCACGAAGCGAGGGCCTTGGAGCAGGGTGGCCCGGTGGCCGGCCAGGTCGCCGAGCGTCACGGTGTCACCCCCGATGTGCGTGCGGAGGTTCTGCACCAGGCCCCGGATGCCGGACACGGAACCGATGAGCTCGTCGGTGATCGGGTCGTCCAGCTCCATGCCGGAGAAGTCGTGGTTCATGAGCTCCGAGAGCAGGGTCAACGATGCCTTCGGATCGACCAGCGAGTTGAGGAACAGGTCCTCGCGCTCCTCGGCCTGGGCGCGGGATTCCCCCACGACCGTGTACACCATCGGCAGCATCTTGACCGACTGCGGGTCGCGCCCGGCCGTCTCGATCGACTCCTTCTGGTCCAGGTAGTGCGCACGCGCGATGGCCAGGTCGGGGTCGCCCGTGAAGATCAGCTCGGCCCAGCGTGCGGCGAACTCGCGACCGCGGCCCGACGAGCCCGCCTGGAGCAGCACGGGCCGGCCCTGCGGGCTCCGGGGCACCGTGAGAGGCCCGCGGGAGGTGAACCACTTTCCTTCGTGGCCCAGCTCGTGCACCTTGTCAGGATCCGCGAAGTACCCACTGGTCCGGTCGAGCACGAGTGCGTCGTCCTCCCACGTGTCCCACAGGCCCGTCGTCACCTCGAGGAACTCGTCAGCCCTGTCGTAGCGGACGTCGTGGCCCAGGTGCTCGTTGAACCCGTAGTTCTGGGCCTCGCTGTCGTTGACGGAGGTGACGATGTTCCATGCCGCGCGGCCCCCGGAGAGATGGTCGAGCGTGGCAAACGTGCGGGCGACGTGATACGGCGAGTAGTACGTCGTGGAGTACGTCGCGCCGAGCCCGATCCGTTCGGTGACGCCGGCGATCACGCCGAGCACGACGCTGAGGTCCAGCTTCACCGGCCGCGCCCCGAGACGGACGGCTTCGGCGACGGATCCGCCGTAGATCCCGGGCATGGCCAGCCGGTCGTCGAAGAACATCATGTCGAAGCAGCCCTCTTCGAGGGTCCGGCCGAGCTTGGCGTAATAGCGAGCGTCCAGGAACCCGTGCTCGGTGGCCGGATGCCGCCAGGACCCGGCGTAGACCGTGGTGCTCCCGGCCTGCATAAAACCCACCAGGGACATCTGCCGCTTCGCCATCATCGCAGTCGACCCGTATCGGGCGAGAACGCTCAGTTGCCCGCTGCGGCGACGGCACGCCGGGCGCGGATGCGGAATCCCTCGAGCTTCTCGTCGGCGGTGCGGACCCGGGTGCTCCGGGACATGACCGACACGTCGTGACCGGCCGCCTTGCGCCGAAGTGCACCCACCGTGGCATCCGACTCGGCCATGAGGGTGAAGGGATCGAACGAGAACCAGCGCATGGCGTTCTCGTGGGTCATTTTGCGGGCGTCGTCCGTCGACACGGCGTATTTCGCGAACTCGAGCCCCAACTCCTCTGGTGCGTTGGGCCACATGGAGTCGCTGTGCGGGTAGTCGGCCTCCCAGGCGATGTTGTCGATGCCGATTTCGTGCCGCAGTGCGATGCCGACGGGGTCGCTGATGAAGCAGGTCAGGAAGTGCTCCCGGAACACCTCGCTCGGGAGCCGCCCGCCGAAGTCCTGCAGGGTCCAGGCGCGATGCATCTCGTAGGTGCGGTCGACCCGAGAGAGGAAGTAGGGGATCCACCCCGTGCCGCCCTCCGACAGCGCCACCCGGAGGTCCGGGTAGTTCTTGAGCACCCGGGACCACAGCAGGTCGGCGGCTGCCGACTGGATGTTCATCGGCTGGAGCGTGATCATCACGTCCGGCGGCGAGTCGACGGCGGGGATCGCCATCCGCCCCGACGAGCCCAGGTGAATGGCGAGCACCGTCCCCGTGTCGCAGCACGCGCGCCACACGGGGTCCCAGTACTCGTCATGGAAGCTCGGATAACCCAGCGCGGCGGGGTTCTCGGTGAAGCTGAGCGAGTGGCAGCCCTTTGCGGCGACCCGGCGGATCTCGTCGGCGGTCTGCTGCGCGTCCCAGATGACCGGTACGGCCATCGGTATGAAGCGCGCCGGGTAGGCGGCGCACCATTCGTCCATGTGCCAGTCGTTGTAGGCACGAACCAGGGCCAGCGACAGGTCGGGGTCGTCGCTCAAGAACGTCCGTGCCGTGAACGTGGGGAAGCTCGGGAAGTTCATGGAGGCCAGGACGCCGCCCGCGTCCATGTCCTTCACCCGCTCGTGCACGTCGTAGCAGCCGGGCCGGACCTCGTCGAGGCTCTGTGGCTCGAGCCCGTACTCCTCCTTGGGTCGCCCGGCGACGGCGTTGAGCGCCGCCGTCTCCATGACGACCTGCCCGAAGGTCCAGACGTCGTTCCCCTCGCCGTTCCGGACGAGCTTGGGCGCGCGATCCTGGTACTTCGCGGCGAGGTGGTTCACGAAGAGATCGGGCGGCTCGATGATGTGATCGTCGACGCTGATCAGAATGAGATCGTCAACCTCGCTCATGGGTCCTCCTGAGAACGATCCTCTCTGCGGAATATAACGACCCTACCATGCCGACCCTGGCCGTTCCTCGGCGAGACCACGGCCGGGCAGCCCGAACCCCCCCTCGCCGTCGCCGCGCCGGCGACACCATGCCGGCGCGGCGACCGGTCCGGGCTGCCCGGCCGGCTCCGGAAGAGAACCCGGCTCTCCGGCCCGGCGCCGGGCTTCCCCCGAGTCGCCCGACCCGCTCCGGGCTGCCGGTCACCGGGTCGGGTCCACCAGCACCTTGCCCGTGGCCCGTCGCTCGGCCAGGTCGGAGAGAGCCCGCCCCGCCTCCTCGAGGGGATAGGTGGCGGAGATGTACGGCACGGCCCGACCGGCCCGGGCCAGCGCGGCGAGCTCGGTCTGGTCGCGCTCCCGGTCCTCTGCCTGATGCCGCGCGAAACCCTCCATCGTGAACCCCGTGACCACGACGCCCTTGAGCAGCACGAGATTGAGCGGAATGCGGGGGATCTCCCCTGACGCGAAGCCCACGGTGACGAACCGGCCGCCCCAGCGCAGCGCACGGAGCGCCTGCTCGGCGCTCGGACCACCGACCGGGTCGATCGCCACGTGCCCGCCGCCGCCTGTGATCTCCTTGATGCGCGACTTCAGGTCCTCGGCGGTGTAGTCGATCGCCGCCTCCGCTCCCCGCTCGAGGCAGAGGGCCAGCTTCGGGGCGGAGGACGCGGCGGCCACGACGTGCGCCCCGAGCTCGGCGCCCAACTCCACGGCCGCCAGACCGACGCCCCCGGCCGCGCCGAGCACCACCACCCACTCACCCGGCTGCACCCGGGCGACGCTGCGCAGCGCGTGGTACGCCGTGGCGTGGGCCACGCCCGAGGCCGCCGCCGTGGCCAGCTCGACCCCGGGGTCGACGGGTTGGAGCGAGGACGCCGGCACGACAACCTGCTCGGCGAACGCCCCGAACATCGTCGAGCCCTTGACCCGCTCACCGACGGCGATGCCGTCCACACCGGGCCCCACCGCCCGCACCGTCCCTGCGAACTCACTCCCCACCGTGAAGGGCACGGGGATGTGGACCTGGTACTGATCGGCTACCAGGAGCACGTCGGGGAAGTTGACCGCGGCGGCGGCCACGTCGACGACCACCTGACCGTCCGCCGGCACCGGGTCGGGCACCTCGACGACGACGACGGAAGAGGGCGTCCCGTACTCGAGGCAGCGGGCGGCGCGCATGGACCGGTCAGGAATTCCCGACGACGTGCTCAATGTGGGCGGCCAGCTTCCGGCGGGCCTCCTCGCGCTTGGCCGGAACGTGGGCCGTGGGCCAGAGCCCGGGCGAAGGTTGATAGTCCTTCAGGACCTCGCGGGCCACCGTGACCTTGTGGACCTCGGTGGGCCCGTCCACCACGCTCATGATCGGCGCCGCCATCCACATACCGCCGAAGGGCATTTCGTTCGACACACCCAACGCCCCGTGCGCGTGCATGGAGCGCCAGACGGCGTCGTGCATGACCTTGGGGGTGAGGGCCTTGATGGCTGCGATGTTCTTCCGGGTCCGCCGGTAGTCCTTCACCTGGTCGATCTCCCAGGCGGTGTAGAGCACCAACAGGCGGAACTGCTGGAGCTCGGCGTAGGAGTCCGCGATATCGCCCTGAATGAACTGCTTCTTCGCCAGGAGGGTGCCCTGGGTCTCGCGACTCAGCACCCGTTCGCACATCAGGTCGAGAGCCCGCTGGCAGGTGGCGACGGTCCGCATGGCGTGGTGGACCCGCCCGCCGCCGAGACGGGTCTGCGCGATGGCGAAAGCCTGGCCCTCGCCGCCGAGCAGGTTCTCCGCCGGGACCCGGACGTCCTCGTAGTGGATGAGGGCGTGCATGGCCTGGTCTTCGGACTCGCCGCTCAGCCCGACATGGCGCTCGATGTTGACACCCGGCGTGTCGGTGGGCACGAGGAACATCGACGCCCCCTTGTACACGGCGACGTCGGGGTCGGTGATGACCATGACGATCAGGAAGGCTGCGGTGCGGGCGTTGGAGGAGAAGAACTTCCATCCGTTGATGACCCACTCGTCGCCGTCGCGCACCGCGCTGCAGGTGAACTGCTGCGGATCCGAGCCGGCCTGGGGCTCCGTCATGGAGTACGACGAGAAGACCTCCCCGTTGAGAAGCGGCTCGAGGTACTTCTTCTTCTGCTCGTCGGTCCCGTAGTGGGCGATGATCTCCGCGTTCCCGGTGTCGGGGGCCTGGGTGCCGAACACGATGGGGGCCCATCCCGACACCCCGAGGATCTCGTTGAGGAGTGCCAGCTTGACCTGCCCGTACCCCTTGCCTCCGAGTTCCGGCCCGAGGTGGGCGGCCCACAGGTCGTGGTCGCGCACCTCCTGCTTCATCGGGTCGACGATCGGCCGCAGCTCGTCGTCCAACGGGTGGAACTGGCGGTGGGGGTAGAGGATGTCGAGCGGCTCGATCTTGTCCTGCACGAACTGACGTGCCCAGTCCAGCTTCTCTTGGAACTCGGGCTCGGTTGAGAAATCCCAGGCCATGGCCTTCCCTTCTGGTGATGTGGCCGCCGCCGGACGGCGACGGGTTCTTGTCGGAACTGGACCTACTTCGCGACGGCCCCCTGGTCGGCGGGGTCTATCGCGATCACGGATGTATCGGTGACGACGAGGCCGGCCAGGAGTCGCTCGTAGCACTCACTGATCTGCCGGCGGGCATCCTCGGGATCCTCGGCGTGCGCGACGTACATGGCCGATTCGGTGCCGAGCGCGGAGAGGAGATGGGCCAGCGGGTCGATGGGCTGGGGCCGCAGCACGCCCTCGTCCACGGCGTCGCGCAGGTACTCGGCGATCTTGTCCGTGGGCCCGTTGCCCCGTTCGGCGAGGTACCGCCATCCGAGGACCGCCGGACCGTCGATCAACACGATCTGGCGGTAGGACTCGTTGGAGCACGCGGCCTCGAGGTAGATCTCGCTGTTGGCCCGGAAGAGTGTCCACGCACTCGCGCCGGGATCGTTCGATCGACGCCAGAGCAGCGGTGCCACCTCCGCGACCACCTCTTCGTGGACGACGCGGAAGAGATCTTCCTTGTCACGGAAGTGGTGATAGAGCGCACCCCGGGTGAGCCCGGCCTGCTCCGCGATCTCCTCGGTGCGGGTGCTCTGGAACCCGTCCCGGGTGAAGAGCCGGCGAGCGGTGTCGAGCAGGGCGCGGCGGGTGTCCCGGACATGGGCCGCCCGCAGACCGGTGGCCGCAGGAGCCGGTCCACCCTGCGTGGGATCGGTTCGATTCACGATGTTTCCAACATACAGAATGTTTGGCACGGGCGCATCCTCCAGTCCTCGTACGACGGCGGGGCGGCCCAGCGCCCCGATCGGGCTGACCCCGACGTTCGCGGCACGGTCCAGCGACGACCGAGGGTGACCCCGCGAGCCCGGCCCCGAGCCCCGTCGGCCGTCCGGCGCGGAGGCCGGTCGGAAGGGAAGGGGCGGCCCGGTTGACCGCGCACCCGCCGGCCCACGCGGCGACCGGCGCCGCACGACCCGTACCGCGGCCGGCGCAGGGACGGAGCCGGATCGCGACGTCCACTTCTCGGCGAGTTCTGCGTTCCGCGCCCCCGAACCGGACAGAGTCGCCGACGATTTGGCGACGACCCGACCGTCGGAGGGTCAATCCGAGGGCCGCGTGTCCGCTGCGTCGTCGTCTTGCTTCCCGAGACCTCGGAGAATAGAACTAGCGCGATCGAGAACGCGACTGCCGACCGGAGGGACCATGAAAGATTTCCAATTCGTGAAGTACGAACCTCAAGATGACGGTTCGATCGTTCGGATCATCCTGAACCGCCCGGAGGCGCGCAACGCGCAGAACCGGGGTTTGCTGGTCGAGCTCGACGAGGCCTTCCTGGCGGCGGAAGCGGACGACAACGTCCGCGTAGTCATCCTCAGCGGAGAGGGGAAGATGTTCTCCTCCGGCCACGACATGGGCTCGAAGGTCGCGATCGCCGAGCGGCGCGGTGGCGAGAACGCTCACCCGACGAGCGAGATCAACGGCGGCACACGGCTCGGAGCGGAGAGCCTCATGCTGCAGGAGTGGCACTACTTCTTCGAGAACACGCGCCGCTGGCGGAATCTGCGCAAAATCACCATCGCCCAGGTGCACGGCGACGTCTTCTCGGCCGGGCTGATGCTGCTGTGGGCCTGCGACCTGATCGTCGGCGCCGACGACGTGACCTTCGCCGACGTCGTGGGGACACGGCTGGGCATGTGCGGCATGGAGTACTTCGCGCACCCATGGGAGTTCGGGGCCCGCAAGACGAAGGAGCTCATGCTGACGGGCGACTCCATCGACGTTCACGAGGCCTACGCACTCGGCATGGTCAGCAAGGTGTTCCCCGCCGCTGAGCTCGCCGAGCGCACCCTCGAGTTCGCCCGCCGCATCGCGAAGGTCCCCACCATGGCAGCGCTCATGATCAAGGAGTCGGTGAACCAGACCCAGGACAATCAGGGCTTCTACACGTCGCTCAATGCCTGCTTCACCCTGCACGAGCTCAACCATGCGCACTGGGCGTGGGTCAACGAGGACCGTTACCCGATCGCTCAAGAGGACTCCGGGGTGCCGAACTGGAGGTCGGCTCCGCCGGTCGTTCCGTCGCTCAAGGACCAGGTCAGAGCGGAATCGCCGAATTAGCTGCCTGCGCAGGCGGCAGGGCTCAACGGCCTGTGGTCTGACCCTCCGGGAAGGAGCGGACCATGTTGTCCTGCACGAAGGATCCGACGAGGTCGCCGTCAGCGCTGAAGATGTGAGCGCGACCGTAGGTCCGACCCCGTCCCGCGTACGGACTCTCGTGCGCGAGCAGATGCCATTCCCCCGCATCGACCGGTTCATGGAAGGTGAGGGTATGGCTGAGCACGTTGGTCGAGATGGATCGGTGGGCCATGGACTGACCCACGCCGGCGTGTGGCCGCATGGCCGTACCGATCAGGAAACCATCCGTGGCGTAGGCCAGGAGCGCCTGACCGAGCACTCCGGTGGCTCGAGCGCCCGGGAAGCGGACCCAGACGAAGAGCTCCGGTGGTCCGATTGCTTCAGGATCCGAGATGTCGACCCCACCGACCACGCGGAGCTCCCAGAAGTCCCCGCTGCCCAGCGGCTCGGCGTCCTCGGGAGCGCCGGTGTCGGGAGGAGTCGCGCCGTGCCGGATGAGATCGGGTTCCTCCGCGCTCAACAGCGCGAGCGAACGGGTGCACAGGCGCTCGCCTTGCCGGATGGTGACCGTCGCACTGGCTAGGGCTCGGCCGACGTGCATGGCCTCGACCTCGACGTCCAATGGCTGGTCGCGGTCCGCGCCCCGGGCGAAGATGGTGTGCACCGACTTCAGCACCTTCTCCTCGTCGATGGCGGACGCCGCCACGATGGCCTGCGCCAAGATCTGCCCCCCGAACACGACGTTGCCCGCGCTCTCGGCAAAGTTCTGGGCCCGGAACCTCCCCGGTCCCGTCTTCTCGAGATTGAGCACTTCCAGGAGCTGCGATGCGTCGGACATGCAGACCTTCTATCTCAGTGCGGGCCGGTCGTCCAGGTACCGATTCAGTCGGACCGGCCCAGGGGCGGACGGGCCGCGGCGGCCCTCACGGTCGCCACCACCTCGTCGTTGGAGGCGCCTGGACCGAGCACGGCGGCCACGCCCCCATCGAGGAGGATCGCGACGTCATCGGGGGGGACGATGCCGCCGATGACCACCGGCGTGTCGAGGCCGGCAGCCTTCAGCGCGCCGACCACGGCGGGCGCGAGTGTCAGGTGCGCCCCGTTGTGCATGGAGACCCCGACCACGTCGACGTCCTCCTGCGCGCTCATCGCGGCGATCGTCTCGGGGGACTGCCGGAGGCCGGCGTAGACCACTTCGAACCCCGCGTCGCGCAAAATGCGGGCGACGACCCGCAGGCCGCGATCGTGCCCGTCGAGCCCGACCTTGGCCATGAGCACGCGCAGAGGCCGCCCGGTGGTGTCGCCGGCCATGCTCAGGCGACGTGGCGCTCGTAGAAGAGACCGAAGACGGACTCGAGGGCGCCCATCGCCTCCCCGACCGTGACATGGTGCCGCGCCGCCTCTATGAGGGCCGGCATGAGGTTGATCGTCGGATCGGCCGCCTCCGCTGCGATGCGAGCCAACGACCGGCGCACCGCGTCGTCGTCGCGGGACTGCTTGACCGCGGCGAGTCGCTCGAGCTGGGACGACTCAACGCCCGGGTCGATGGACAGAGTGGATGGGGCCACCCCGTCGTCTTCGACATAGCCGTTGACACCCACCTGGACCCACTCGCCCCTGGCGATCTTGGACTGGAACGCGTAGGCGGCGTCCGCGATCTCCGAGACGAACCAGCCGTCGTCGATGCAGGCGAGCACCCCCTCGAGCATGGAACCCGACCCGGCGTCGTCGAGATGGGCGAAGATGTCCTCCGCCTGGCGCTCCATCTCGTCGGTGAGCTCCTCGACGAACCACGAGCCGCCGAGCGGGTCGGCGACGTGCACGACACCGGATTCCTCGGCGATGACCTGCTGGGTGCGCAGCGCGAGACGTGCGGCGTGCTCGGTGGGGAGGGCGAGTGCCTCGTCGAACGCGTCGGTGTGCAGGCTCTGGGTGCCTCCGAGCACCCCGGCGAGTGCTTCGATGGCCACGCGCACCAGGTTCACCTCGGGCTGCTGGGCCGTGAGCGAGACCCCTGCCGTCTGGGTGTGGAAGCGCAGCTGTGTCGAGCGTCCGTCCGCGGCCCCGTAGCGCTCGCGCATCCAGCGTGCCCAGATGCGACGAGCGGCGCGATACTTGGCGATCTCCTCGAAGAAGTCGATGTGGGCGTTGAAGAAGAAGCTGAGCCTCGGCGCGAAGTCGTCGATCGCAGCGCCCGCGGCCAGGGCCGCCTCGACGTAGGCGAAGCCGTTGGCCAGCGTGAAGGCGAGCTCCTGGGCGGCGCTCGAGCCGGCCTCGCGAATGTGGTAGCCGGAGACCGACACCGGATGCCAGCGCGGCAGCTCCGCCGAGCAGAAGCGCATCACGTCGGTCACCAGGCGTACCGAGGGCCGAGGCGGGAAGACGTACTCCTTCTGAGCCTGGTACTCCTTCAAGATGTCGTTCTGGAGGGTGCCCGACAGCGCGCTCCGCTCGACGCCGGTCTGGTCGGCGACGGCGATGTACATCGCGAAGATCGGTGCCGCGGGCGAGTTGATCGTCATGGAGGTCGACACCCGGCCGAGATCGATACCAGCGAAGAGGGTCTCCATGTCGACCACCGTGTCGACTGCGACCCCGGCCCGGCCCACCTCACCCTTGGCCCACGGGTCGTCCGAGTCGCGACCCAGCAGGGTCGGCATGTCGAAGGCGGTCGAGAGCCCGTCCCCGCCGGCGCGCAGCAGCTCCTTGAAGCGGCCGTTGGTGTCCTCGGGCGTGCCGAAGCCGGCGAACTGGCGCATGGTCCACAGGCGCGAGCGGTACATGGACGCGTACGGGCCGCGCGTGTAGGGGTAGGTGCCGGGCAACTCTGCGCCCTCAGGCCCGTAGACGGGCTCGAGGGGTACGCCCGACATGGTCTCGAAGCGCGCCGGCCGAAGCGGCGAGCGGTCGAACTCCTCCTGCCACGTGCGCCTGTCGGCCATCCCCCAATGATACTTAAATGTCAAAGTAACTTCCGACCGTCGCTCAGACGAAGTCCCCGGCGGCCCGGCGGAGGTCCGCCAGGAGATCGAAGAGGTGGCGGGCGGTGGAGGTGTCGACCCCCAGGTCGGCGAACAGGGACTCGTTCATCGACTCGGTGGCCTCCAGGGCGGTGCGGCGGCCGGCGGCGGTCAGCCAGGCCAGGGTCCCGCGGCCGTCATGGGGGTTGGACCGCCGAGCCACGAGGCCGCGTGCCTCCAGGCGATCGACCGCGTTGGTCACGCTCGCCGCGTTCACCTGCAGGCGCTCGCCGATCTTCCCGAGCGGGAGTGCGCCCTGTCGGGAGAACGAGAGGAGCATGAGGACCTCATAGCGAGCGAAGGTGAGGTCGTACGAGCGGAGCGTTGCGTCGGCGCGGCTCAGAAAGACCTGCTGCAGGCGCATGATGGAGGTCACCAGGGCCATCGCCGGAGCCTCCTCGGGCCACCCGTGGACCTCCCACTGGCGCCGGGCCTCGGCGATCGGATCGAATGACAATCGCCGGCTGTCGACCACGGGGGCACGCTAGGCGGAAGGAGACGATCAGGCCCCGCCTTCAGAGAACGATCCTCTCTTTGAGGGAGAACCACCGCATATCCCGAGCCGCGAGACCATGACCGGGCAGCCGAACGGGGCGGGGACGGGTGCCACACGGCGGGGATAGGGAAATCCCGGCGCAACCGCTGGTCTGCGAGCGTGCACGAGGCTGTACCACGCTTGCCGATCGTGCCAGAAACGCAATATCCGAAAATCAGAACGCCATAGTCCGTTGAAGACTCTTCGGTTATAGTGACCCGCGAGGGCGAGACAAGAGAGTGATCACTCACCTGTTAACTTGGCGGTCTCACCGGGGCAGGCGCGACGCCACATCCGCTGCTGCCGAAGGAACACGGGACAGCGGCAGAGTCGTCGCACAACGGAACTGAACAGCAAGGCGCGGTTGCGCTGCAAGGGGGCGCCGGATGCTCGAATTCGTGATCGCCGGGCTGGTACTCGGTGGGATATACGCCATCGCGTCGGCGGGCCTGGTCATCACCTACACCGCTTCGGGCATCCTCAACTTCGCCTTCGGCGCGATGGCGTTCTTCATCGCGCGCTTCTACTACTACCTCCACACCGAGCACAGCTGGGGCATCCTGCCGGCGGCGATCGTCGCCATCGGGCTCGCCGGGCCCTTGATGGGGATCTTCCTCTACGCCGTCCTCTTCCGCTACCTGAGGTTCAACTCGCCCCTGATCAAGGTCGTGGCGACGGTGGGACTCCTGGTCGCCATTCCCGCGCTCGCCACGATCATCTTCGGCAGTGGCGCCATCCTCCAAGCCCCGGGTCTGGCACCAGAGCCCGTCCACGTCTACCAGTTCCTCGGCGTGCCCATCACGCTCGACGACATCATCGTCTACATCTGTGTCATCGTCACGGTGGTGGTGGGTGCCGCCGTCCTGCGCTTCACCGAGGTCGGCCTCAAGGTGAGGGCCATGGTCGACTCGCCGGCGATGACCGATCTCTCGGGCACGAACCCCGACATCGTGTCCGGCGGCGTGTGGGCCGTCAGCGTCTTCTTCGCCGGGTTGACCGGCGTCCTGGCCGCACCCATCATCGGGCTCGACCCCAGCAAGTTCACGATCCTGATCGCTGCTGCGTTCGCCGCTGTCATCGCGGCGAAGATGCGCAGCCTCCCCATCGCGGTGGGCGTCGGGCTCCTCATGGGCATCGCAACCTCGCTGGCTGAGCGCTACCTACCCTCGAACAGCCAGTGGTCGGGCGAGGTCATTGACGCCATCCCCTTCATCGTCATCGCGCTGGTGCTGCTCTACAGCCTCGTGCGACGGGGACGCATGGGTGACGTGGAGCGCGTGGGAGGCGCGCTCGACCGGGCCATCACCCCACAGGGAGAGAGCAGGCTCGCAGGTTCGACCAGCAGTGCGCTCGAGTCCGGGTCTCTGGGCCTGATCAGCAAGTACGCAGGCCCGTTCCTCCTCATCGTCGCGGCGGGGGCGTTGCCCCTGATCGTGCAGGGCTACTGGGTGGGCCTCACCGCCGCGGCCTTCGCGTACGCCGTCATCTTCCTCTCGTGGACGCTGGTCACCGGTGAGGGCGGCATGCTCTGGCTCTGCCAGATCACCTTCGCGGGGATCGGGGCCATCACGACTGCGGATCTGGCCACCAGCCACGGCTGGCCGGTCCTGGCCGCGGTCCTGGCCGGCGGTGTGATCTCCATGGTCATCGGGCTCCTCGTCGGGATCCTCAGCATCCGGCTGGGTGACCTGTACGTCGCTCTGGTGACGCTCACGTTCGGACTCCTGGTGGAGAACCTCGTGTTCACACTGCCCTCGTTCGTCAACAGCGGGCTGGGACTCACCGTGAACCCTCCCAGCTTTGCGACCTCTTCCCGCGCCCTGGCCTACCTCTGTCTTGGCGTCTTCGTGGTCATCGCCCTGTTCATCTTGAACTACCGCCGGTCCACGTCCGGGCTCGCGATGAACGCCGTGCGCTGGAGCGATGCGGGCGCGAGGACGACGGGCGTCAGCGTGGTGCAGATGAAAGTGACGGTCGGGGCGCTGGGCGCCCTGGTGGCCGGCATCGGCGGGGGTCTCCTGGCCATTCAGCAGGGCACGGTCGCTCCCGGAACCTTCGACACCTTCCTCGGCGTCGTGTGGCTGGCGGTCCTCGTCACCATCGGCATTCGCTCCACGGCCGCGGCGATGATCGCCGGCATCTCCTTCGTGATGCTGCCGGCGATCGCCCAGGCGTACCTTCCCAGCTGGACGGGCAACCTCCCGCCTCTGCTCTTCGGATTGGGCGCCATTTCGGCGGCGAAGTACCCGGATGGGGCGCTGGCCGAGCAGAGCCGGCGGTTGAGAAGCCAACTGTTGCGCTTGGCCGACCGCGAGAAGGCGCCATCGGTCGTCGACAGCCTCTCGGGCCCGTCACTCGTTGGTGACGCCGTCGACACCGGAGCGGGCGCTCCCGAGGGTGCGGTCGTCGTGGGGAAGGCGCCGTGACCGTGCTGGAGACCGAAGTCGGCACCGACGTGTCGGTCCTGTCTGCGCGCGGCATCACGGTGAGATTCGGTGGTCTCAATGCCCTCTCCGACGTTGACCTCGACGTTGCGCCGCGCAGCATTGCAGGCCTCGTGGGGCCCAACGGGGCGGGAAAGACCACGATGCTCGGCGTGCTGTCAGGCCTTCTGCGGCCAACGCATGGGCGCGTCTGGCTGCGCGGTGAGGACGTCACCGACGCCAGCCCGCAAGCACGCGCCCGCAGCGGTCTCGCCCGCACCTTCCAGCAGCCCGAGCTCTTCCTCGGATTGACCGTGCGCGAACACCTCGTCCTGGCGGACCGGGTGCATTTCGCACCGCGCCGACTCTGGCGCGACATGGTCGATCCGCGCTCCCTCCTGCCGGCGTCGAGTGCGGAGAACGACCGGGTGGACGGTCTTCTCGAGCTGCTCAATCTCACAAGGGTGGCCAAGGCGCCGGTGGCGGCGCTGCCGTTGGGGGTCTGCCGCCTGGTCGAAGTGGGTCGGGCCATGGCCGGTCACCCACACGTGATCCTGCTGGACGAGCCCCTCTCCGGTCTGGACATGAAGGCTTCGGAAAACCTGCTGTCCGTGTTCCAACGGGTGGTGAACCAGACCGAACGGGACGTGTCCCTATTGCTGGTGGAACACGACGTGGCGGCGGTCCTGGCCCTCTCGAACTGGATCTTCGTTCTCGACTTCGGCGAGCGCATCGCGGCGGACTGCCCCGACGCGATCCGCCGGGACCCAGCGGTGCGATCTGCGTACCTCGGCGACGAGGAACTGGTCGACAGCCAGCCGGAAGTGCCCGCCAACGGCGACGAGGGCGGCATGGAGCCGTGAGCGAGCCGATCCTGAGGATCGAGGACCTCGACGTCCGCTACGCCTCGTCCCAGGCGCTGTTCGGGGTCTCGACCGAGGTGGCCGCAGGATCGGTTCTGGCCGTCCTGGGCGCCAACGGGGCGGGAAAGAGCACGCTGGCACGGGCGGTCTCGGGTCTCGTGGCTCCCTTCGGTGGACGCGTCCTCTTCGACGGTCGCGACATCACGGGCAAGTCCGCGCACTACGTGCGCAGGCTCGGACTGACCTATATCCCCGAGGGCCGCGGCGTCTTCCCGGGCCTTACGGTCATCGACAACCTGAAGATGGCCGTCGCCCAGGAGAAGCGGCCCGAACGCGGCCCGGCCATCGACCGGGCCATCGACATGTTCCCGGTGCTCGGTTCCCGCAGAACGCAGCTCGCCGGCAGCCTCTCCGGGGGCGAGCAGCAGATGCTCGCACTGGCCCGCGCCGTGGCGGTGCTGCCCAAGTTGATCATCGCCGACGAGATGTCCCTCGGCCTGGCGCCCCAGATCGTCGAGGCCGTCTTCCAGAGTCTGGAAGAGACTCGCCGAGCCGGCGTCACGATCGTGTTGAGCGAGCAGTTCGTGCACCGGGCTCTGTCGTTGGCCGACACATGCGTGATCCTCACGCGCGGGCGCGTCGGCTGGTCGGGACCTGCGTCCGAAGCGGGCACCGAGATCATCGACCGGTACCTGGGCGACGCCGACCATCCGGCGCCCGCTGCGTCGCCATGAATGCCGAGGGGGGTGCGCCCGATCGACAGGGGTGACTGAAATCGGTGTTGTCACGTCGCTACCCATCGCCGACCCGGCGATGGGGCGCCGTTTCTATCGAGTGGCGTGAGGCGCTGCTCTTCGTTCAGGGGAACAACCGCGTTCTCGGGAGGTATGGCTCAAAGATGTTTCGTTCTCGATTCTTGAAGGTCTCGCTGGCGTTTGCCACGCTGGTTGGACTTGTCACGGCGTTTTCCAGTGTTGTGGCCACCGGGGCGTCGGCGGCGGGTTCGCCGATCACCCTGGCCTACATCACCTCGCTCACGGGTCTGGGAGCATCCCAGGACGCCGGCTCACAGGCGGGATTCCTCGCACGCATCGACGCACAGAACGCGATGGGCGGGGTCAACGGGCACAAGCTGGTGCCATTGGTGATCGACGACCAGACCAGTCCGAGCGTGATCACCACGGCCGTGCAGGATGCGATTTCGAAGGGAGCGTTCGGCATCGTCTCGCAGAGCGCCCTGTTCTTCCTGGCCGACAAGTACCCCGAGCAGCAGGGGGTGCCCGTCACCGGTTCCTACGATGACGGCCCGGAGTGGGGCGAGCAGCCCTTCACCAACATGTTCTCGTCCGACCACGGGAGCGTCGACCCGAAGTACCCGGTCAACACCCTGGTCGGCGGCTTCCTGAAGTCGCACGGGGGCACGGTCATCGGGACGTACGGCTACGGCATCTCCCCGCAGTCCGCTGCCGCAGCGAGGGGAGCGGCCGAGTCGTTCCAGGACGCCGGGGGCAAGGTGGGTGTCGAGAACACGACGATTCCCTTCGGTGGCACGAACTTCACGGCGGACGCCCTCATTGCCAAGCAGAACGGGGTGAACGCGATGACCCCGAGCATGGACGACAACTCGAACTTCGCGCTCGCCACAGCGCTCAAGCAGTCGGGCGTGAACCTCAAGGCTGCCCTGTATGCCACCGGCTACGAGCCGTCCGTGATCAACTCACCGGTCTGGCCCACGCTGCAGGGCGCCTACTTCCTCAGCGCCTTCCGCCCATGGTCACTGCCCGACGCAGGGACCGAGCAGGAGCAGGCTGCGTTGGAGAAGTACGAGAACTTGGGCAAGAGCTCGTTCGCGACCTTCGGCGAGACCGAGTCGTGGCTGGGCGCTGACCTCATGATCAAGGGGCTGCAGATGGCCGGCTCGAACCCGACTCGGGCCGCCGTGATCAAGGACCTGCGCAGCATCAAGTCCTACAACGGCAACGGGATGCTGCCCATCACGGTCAACTACAGCACGATCTTCGGTCACGACCCGCCGACCTGCGCCTGGGTCGTCAAGGCCACCAAGACGGGGTTCACTCCCATTTCGCCGACGCCGTTCTGCGGCCACGACATCGCCGGAACGACAACCCTCGCAGGGTCGTAGTCGCCGAGGTCAGGACGGGAGGTCAGGCGGGATCCAGCTCGGTTGTCTCTTCTCCATGAACGCCTTCATCCCCTCACGCGGCTCGGGCGACACCTCCAGCGCGCCGAACATCGTCTGGTAGTCGATCAGGCCATAGCGCTCGTTCAGCATGCGCTTGACGTGGGCGCGCGCCTCGGGCGCCGTCCGCAGGACCTGGCGCGCCGCCTCCAGTGCTGCTGCCCGCAGCTGTCCGTGGTCGACGACACGCGAGATGACACCGAGGCGCTGCGCCTCCGCGGCATCGAAGGTCCGGGCCGACAGCAGGAGGTCGCGGGCGACGGCGACACCGACGTGGGCAGGCAACGCGGCGGCGTACGTTGCGTCGGGGATGCCGCGCAACAGCTCGGGCACCCGGAACGTCGCCCGATCACTTGCCACGGCGATGTCGGCCATCATGGCGATCAACAGCCCGCCCGCTTGACAGATCCCGTTCACGGCAGCGATCACCGGAGCCCGGCTCTCGCGGATGGCGGTGAACGGGAGGATGTCGTATCCGACGTCGTCCGGCACCGAGTCGCCCGGCTCCGCACGTCCGCCGAGGTCGCCGCCCGGTGCGAACACGTCGCCCGTGCCGGTGATGATCAGAGCCGCCAGGTCGGCATCGGTGTTCACGAGCCGCACAGCGCGCTTGATGCCGAAATACATGGCGGGGGTCAGTGCGTTCCTCGCCGCAGGGCGGTCGATCACGCACCACGCAATTGGCCCGTCCCGCTCCAGGCGAAGCCCCGCGGCACCCAACTCATGATCCATTTGCTCTGCTCCCTCCGTCTTCGAGATGGCCGATCACGATGGCTCGATCACCACGCGGATGGCCTTGGTGGCCTTGTCGGATGCCACCCGAAACGCCTCTGCGGCGTCCGCTATGGGAAACCGGTGCGTGATCAGGGTCCGCGCGATCTCGGGATCGCCGGCCAGCATGGTCGCTGCATCCTCCATCTCACGACCATTGTGGTGGGCGCAGTACCCCAGAGAGGGAATGAGCCGGGCCTCACGGTGGAACAGCGGCATCCAGTCCAGCTGCACGGGGCCGAAGTGGACCCCGAGGACCACGATGGTGCCGCCGGGAGCGACCAGCTCGCTGCAGCGGGCCAGGCTGGCGGGCGTGCCTGCGGCCTCGACCACCACGTCGAAGAGCCCTCGAGGCCCCACCGAGGCACCCAGCCGCTCACCGGCCTCCTGCTGGTGGGGATGTCGGGCCTCCAAGGCGACCTCCCCGGCGCCGAGCCGGCGGGCACCGGCGACCGCGAGCAGCCCGAGGGCCCCCGCTCCCACCACGGCAACCCGCTCGCCGGGGCCGGTGCGCGCAAGGCGCAGGGCATGCCACGACACGGAGGCCGGCTCCACCAGCGCTGCGTCACGGACGTCGAGTCCCGGTGGCACCGGGACCAGCCGGGCCGCCGGCGCACGGAACCGTTCAGCCATACCGCCGTCCGCCGTCATGCCGAGGGCTCTCTGACCATGCGTCGCGCACAGGTTGTACGCGCCCCGCGCACACTGGTCACACTCCATACAGCCATAAATGGCCTCGACGACCACTGCGGTGCCGTCCTCGCGCACTCCGGCGAGCTCGTGGCCCAGGATGAACCGGCTCCCGAACCGGATGTAGCTCAAGTCGGAGCCGCAGATGCTGGTTGCCCTCATGTCGAGAACCTCACCGACGCCAGGCGGCTCGTCGACATCGACGACCGCCACGCCTCCCTCGACGCTGCGCACCGCCTTCACGTGGTCCCCCTCCTTCACCGAGTGCAGTCAGCACGCTGCGAGACCGGCTACGCCCGCCATGTTAGGTCCGAGACCGGCGCTGCGACAGACGAGGCTCTCACCGAGCAACGCCGTGCAGTTCGCCACGACAGCCCTCACGGTGCCGACTGAGGCGAGTAGCTTCGGAGCCGATGACGACACCTCTGGAATTCTGGCTCTACCTGCCGCAGATGCGCATGACGATGGACCAGATGGTGCAACGCGCACGCGCCGCCGAAGCGGCCGGGTTTGCAGGCATCGCGGGCATGGACCACATGGCGCCGCCCGGCGCGGAGGGTGCCCCGATGTTCGATGCGATGATCACGAACACATGGCTCGCATGCCGGACTGACCGGCTGCGCGTCGGCTCCCTTGTGCTCTGCGACTCGTTCCGCCATCCGGCAGTGCTCGCGCGGGAGGCGGTCACGCTCGACCACGCCTCCGGTGGGAGATTCGAGCTCGGGCTCGGCTGGGGCTCGGTGGTGGGCGAAATGACCGTCTTCGGCGTCGGGTCGCCGGAGGCGGGGATTCGACTCGGGCGGCTGAAGGAGTCCCTCGAGATCATCAAGGCCTTGTGGCGAGGCGAGGCTTTCGACTACGAAGGCGAGCAGTTCCGGCTCCTCGGTGCCCAGCAACAGCCAGGCCCGCTCGGCGAGATCCCCATCGTGATCGGCGGTGCGGGGAGGAGAACGATGGAGCTGGTCGCCGCCCATGCGGACTGGTGGAACGTGCACATCGGCATCGTCGACAAGCTCGACGAGATGCGCCCGCTCTCGGGGAGCGCCCGGTGCTCGGTCCAGGTGCAGGTCGCATTCGTGCCGTCCGAGGGCTCTCGTGAGGAAGTTGCCCAGGCCGCACATCGGCGCTTCGGGAGCACGCCGGTGGTCGGGAGCTCACCGGAGCTGGTCGACTATTTCGGATCGCTGGCGGAGCGTGGCGTCGCGAGGGTGTACACGTGGTTCTGCGACTTTGCCCCAGCCGACACCCTCTTGGAATTCGGCGAGGACGTGATCGCCGAATTCGGCAGGCCCACCCCGTAGCCTTCCCGGCGGGCAGCTACGAGCTGGACGCGGCCGCGGGCTGCGGCCTCCAGCTGGTCAGCAGCAACAGTGCTGCTCCCAGCGCGCCGGCGCCGAGCGAGATCGCGAACCCGGGCCAGCCCCACAATTGGGTCAGCGCATGCACGTGGCCGTCGATGCTCCATTGACCGGGCCCGAGTGTGCCGACCGCAATGCCCATCATCGTGAGCACCATCACGTACTCCCACCCTTCCCCGGGACGGAAGATGAAGAAGCCGTTCTTGCGGTGATTGGTGATCCAGGCGACCAGCATCACGCCGACGACTCCCGCGCCAGCGATCGGCGTCGCCAGTCCGAGGACGAGCAGCGCACCGGCGCCGATCTCGGTGAGACTGGCGAACCAGGCGTGCACGATGCCCGGCTTCATCCCGAGCCCCTCGAACCAACGGGCGGTCCCGGCGATCTTCCCGCCACCGAAGATGTGGTTGATGCCGTGCGCGAGGAACACCGCCCCGAGGGCGATACGGATCAGGAGCAGTGCGGTGTCCGTCGACGAGGGAGAAAGGCTGGCGAGAAGCTGGTGCACGTGGCCTCCGGGTGCGTAGTTCGGAATCAGGACGTTACCTGCGTGTGCTCGGGTGAGCCCGTCCCTCGGCCTCGCTCCGGTCGCGTCGGGCGAGGTGAACGGTTCAGATGGTAACAATGGCCGCAGCACGCATACAAGTGAGTGTTCACGCACTTACGCCTGCGGTACGCAGGGACCGTTGCGTTACCCTCTCCGAAGCAGAGAGGCCACGATAAGGAGATCGGTTGCCGACATCAGCCCCGGACGACAGCGAGAGGCCGAACGGTCCTCGCTCGCTGAAGGGGACACGGACACGGGTCCGACTGCTCGAGGCGGCGAAGGAGATCTTCGAGGAGCACGGTTTCCTCGAAGCTCGCATCTCGGACATCGCCGAGCGGGCCGGGCTCTCGCACGGCTCCTTTTACCACTACTTCGACTCCAAGGAGGAGATCTTCCGAGAGGTCGCCGCCGCCGTCGAGGAGACGCTCGGCGAACCGATGAGCGGCGTGATCCTCGATCCCGAGTCCCGCGCCACGCCGCCAGAGCGCATTCGTGAAGCGCTGCGGCGGCATCTCGAGAACTACCAGCGCGAGGCGCGGATCATCGGGGTGATTGAGCAGATGTCCCGCTACGACAAGCAGGTCAGTGCCTCTCGCCTGGAGCGCCAAGGGCACTACTCCCGGCAGGTCGCCTCGTCCATCCGCCGTCTACAGGAGCACGGGCTCGCCGATCCCGACCTGGACCCGACGATCGCTGCCGCGGCACTCGGCGCGATGACGGGAAGATTCCCGGAGATGTGGCTCGTGCAGGGTGCGGTCGATACCAGCATGGACACGGCCGTGGACCAATTGGCGCGGCTCTTCATCAACGCGTTGGGACTGTCCGACCAGCGAGGCGTGAACTCGGAAGAGTCGAAGGTGAGCTCGGAACGGCTCTAGACGGTGACCCCGACGCGCATGATGCGAGCGAGATTGCCACCCATGATCTTCTCGACGTCCTCTTCGGAGAAGCTCTTGGGCAGATGGTCGAGGTAGCTGCACGGCTCCGCCAGCCCCTCCGGGTGCGGGTAGTCCGAGCCAAAAAGAATGTGGTCGGTGCCGAGAGCGCCGGCGATCGCCTCGAGGTGGTCCTCGTGGAACGGGCTGATGTACACGTTCCGCTTGAAGGCGTCGACCGGGTTCTCGGCGAAGGCCTGCGGGATCTTGCGGTACGTGTCCTCGAGGTGGTCGAAGAGCGGTATGACCCAGTCGGCGCCGTTCTCGACGAAGGCGATCCGCAGCTCGGGAAAGCGGGTCAGCAACCCGTGGCAGGTCAGCGCTGCGGCGGCGTCCTCGGCCGGTCGCTTGCCCTGCGCCATCATGCGGAAGGAGTCGAGACGGAAGGGCAGGAACTCAGAGGGACCCGTCCAATCGCCCAGATACCGCGAGTAGCCGCTGTCCGAGGCGTGCATGGACACCAGGATGTCGGCGTCGACCACCCGCTGCCAGAACGGGTCGAACTCCTCGTAGGCGAACGAGCGCGAGCCGCCGTAGCCCGGCACCGGCGCGGGCCGGATGAGCACCGTCTTCGCCCCGCGCTCGAGCACCCACTCCAGCTCCTCGATCGCCTTCTCGACGATGGGAAGGGTGATGACCGGCGTGGTGAAGATCCGGTCGTGGTAGTTGAAGGTCCACTCCTCGTGGAGCCACTGGTTGAGGGAGTGGATGGCGGCGTGGGTGAGCTCGGGGTCATCGCGCATCCGTTCCTCGAGGAGACTGGCCAGCGTCGGGAACATGAGGGTCCGGTCGACACCGAGCTCGTCCATCAGCTCGAGCCGCGGCCCCGGCTCCTTGAAGGCCGGGATGGAGCGCATCGGCTCCCCGACGATCTCGCGGAAGGACTTCCCCTCGGGGTTGCCCTTGCGGAAGTACTCCTCCTGGGCACCGGGTCGGGCCACCACGTCGAACGTGGGGTTGGGGATGTACTCGCTGACGGTCCCGCGGATCATGATCTTGGTCCGCCCGTCGACCTCGACGTACCGGATCGCGCCCTTGTACTTCTCCGGCAGGTACCGGGTGAAGCTGTCACGCGTCTCGTACAGATGGTTGTCGGCGTCGAAGACGGGGAAGTCGCATTTCCGGGCCATGTCTGCTCCACCTCGCTAAATTGACAGTGACGTCAATATTGGAAACAATTCCAGCCTCAAGTTAGTGTATTGCCGGCTCCGGAGTCAAAGACCCACACGCAGGGCGGACCCGAGCGTGGGGCCGGGCCGAAAAGAGAAGGGGTGCTGCGGTTGACGCTGAACGGCGAGCGCGAGGTCTCCTACGACCCTTACGACTTCGAGATCGACGCCGATCCCTACCCCGTGTGGAGACGTCTGCGCGACGAAGCCCCGCTCTATTACAACGAGAAGTACGACTTCTTCGCGCTCAGCCGCTACGAGGACGTGGATCGGGGCCTGCTCGACTGGAACACGTTCCGCTCGGGTCACGGCTCCATCCTCGAGCTCATCAGGGCCGACATCGAGATCCCATCGGGGGTGATCCTCTTCGAGGACCCCCCCATCCACCACATCCACCGCTCCCTGATGTCGCGGGTGTTCACCCCGAGGAAGATCGCCGAGCTCGAGCCGAAGGTCCGTGAGTTCTGCCGTCGTTCGCTCGAGCCGCTGGTGGGATCCGGGCACTTCGACTTCATCGGCGACCTCGGGGCGCAGATGCCCATGCGGACGATCGGGTATCTCCTCGGGATCCCCGAAGAGGATCAGGAGGCGATCCGGGACCAGCTCGACGAGGGCCTCCGGCTGCACGAGGACGGGGACGCCGACAGTCGAGTGGCGGAGGAGATAGCAACGCAGGGAAAGATGTTCGCCGAGTACATCGACTGGCGGGCGACGCACCCTTCGGACGATCTCATGACCCAGCTCTTGAACGCCGAGTTCGAGGACGAGACCGGCACTCGCCGCAAGCTCGGTCGCGAGGAGCTGCTCAATTTCGTCAGCCTCCTCGCCGGGGCGGGGAACGAGACCACCACCCGGCTCATCGGATGGACCGGCAAGATCCTCGGTGAGCACCCCGACCAGCGTCGTGAGCTCGCGGCGGACCGATCGCTGATCCCCAACGCGATCGAGGAGACACTGCGGTACGAGGCACCGTCGCCGGTGCAGGCTCGCTACGTCGCTCGCGAGACCGAGCACTACGGCGTGACGATCGCCGAGGGCAGCGTCATGGTGCTGCTGAACGGCTCGGGCAACCGCGACGAGCGGCGGTTCCGGGATGCAGACCGATTCGACATTCATCGAGACATCGGCCGGCACCTGAGCTTCGGCTTCGGCATCCACCTGTGTCTGGGCGCCGCGCTCGCCCGGCTCGAGGGTCGCGTTGCTCTCGACGAGGTGCTGAACCGGTTTCCCGATTGGCAGGTGGATTACGAGAAGGCCGTCCAGGCGCGTACCTCCACCGTCAGGGGTTGGGAGAAGCTCCCCGTCCTCACGTCCTGACGGAATCCGGCTACCGGGTCGAAGGAAAGCCGAGGTCGATCGCGCTCTCGGCCGGCTCCGGCCAGCGAGAGGTGACCACCTTGGGCCGGGTGTAGAAGCGGACCCCTTCAGGGCCATAGATCGGCGAGTCGCCGAAGAGGGACTCCTTCCAGCCGCCGAAGGAGTAGAAGGCCACCGGCACGGGGATCGGGACGTTGATGCCCACCATGCCGACGGTGACCTCACGTTCGAATCGTCGGGCTGTGCCGCCGTCGCGGGTGAAGAGCGCGACCCCGTTGCCGTAAGGGTTGGCGTTCACGAGGGCCACCGCGTCGTCGAAGTTCGCCATGCGTACGACACCCAGGACCGGGCCGAAGATCTCGTCGTCGTAGAGCCGCATGCCCGGCTTGACCTCGTCGATCAGGGAGCAGCCGGTGAAGAAGCCCTGGCTCCACGTGTGGGAAGATCCGTCGACCACGACACGCGCGCCCTCTTCGGTCGCGCCGAGGACGTAGGACGCGACCCGATCACGGTGTTCGGCCGTCACGAGTGGCCCCATCATGGACGCAGGGTCGTCCCCCGGGCCGACGACGACATCTCGGATCCTGGATGAGATCGCATCGACCAGGGGGTCTGCGACGGACCCGACCGCGACGACGATCGAGATCGCCATGCATCGCTCCCCCGCCGATCCGTAGGCCGCCGACACCGCAGCGTCGGCGGCCGCATCGACGTCGGCGTCGGGCATGACGACCATGTGGTTCTTGGCACCTCCGAGCGCTTGCACCCTTTTGCCGTTGCGCGTGCCCGTCTCGTAGACGTGACGGGCCACAGGCGTGCTGCCGACGAACGACACCGCATCGACACCAGGGTGGGCCAACAGCGCGTCGACCGCTTCCACGTCACCCTGCAGCACGTTGAACACCCCGTCCGGGAACCCTGCCTCCTGCACCAACTCGGCCAGCAGCAGGGACGGTGACGGATCCTTCTCAGAGGGCTTCAGTATGAACGCATTGCCACAGGCCAGAGCGTTCGCCGTCATCCACAGCGGAACCATCACGGGGAAGTTGAAGGGCGTGATGCCGGCCACCACCCCGAGCGGATGGAGAACCGTGTGGACGTCGACCCCGCTCGACACCTCGGAGCTGTGAGAGCCCTTGAGCATCTGTGGCACGCCACATGCGAACTCGACGCACTCGAGACCGCGCGCCACCTCACCCGCGGCATCGGACAGGACTTTTCCGTGCTCCTGGCTGACGAGCGCCGCCAGGTCGTCGCGGTGGGCCACCAGGAGCTCCCTCAAACGGAACAACCTGTCGGTTCGCTGGCCCAGGGCTGACTGCTGCCACCGACCGGCAGCCTCAGCCGCGCACCGCACGACGGCCGCCGTCTCGGCCGCCGATGCCAGGTCCACCGTCTTGGTCTGCACGCCGAGGGCGGGATCGAAGACGGGGGCGACGCGTCCCGATGTCCCCGGGGTTCGCCGACCACCAACCCAGTGCTCTATGGAATCCACTTCGGCCCTCCGGTCAGTTCCACCCTTGCCGCCGAGGGTCCCCGCGTCGGGACCAGCATGCTCACACGTCGGGGCACCCGAGGCCAGCTTCGGTCGCCGGCTCGCACCGGCACGCCCGCCAGAGACACGGAGTCGACGTAAGCGAACACTTGCTTATCCTAGGCACGAGGCCGCTATTGTGACGCCGTGCACCTGACAACCGTGACCGGTCGAGGTGGCGCCAGGGGGATCGGTGGCTGAAGAGGCGGCCCGGAACGGGCCGAGCGGCCCGAAGCCACAGCGTCGCCTCAAGGCCGACGCACGCAGAAGCTCGATTCTCGAAGCCGCCCGGGCCGCCTTCAGCAAGACCGGCGACGTGAACGGGACGACCGTGAAGGTCATCGCCGAGTACGGCGGGATCAGCGAAGGCGTCATCTATCGCCATTTCGACAGCAAGGATCAGTTGTTCTACGAGGCGGTGGTGGACCCACTTCGGACGGCGGTGGACAACATCGTCGCCGCCAGCGACCTCGTGGACGCCCACATCCCCTTCACGCCCGAACAGCAAGTGGAGGAGCTCAACGGCCTCTACCGTCAACTGATCTCCACCCTGGAGGAAACCCTCCCCCTTCTCGGCCTTGTCCTGTTCGGCGATCCGAAGATGGCCAAGCGCTTCTTCGACGAGCACTTCGTGGTCGCCATGGACCGGCTGGCAGATGCCTGGCGTCAGCTCGTGGACCGCTACGGATTTCAATTCGAGTCACCCGAAATCTCGGCTCGGGCAGTCATGGGGATCGCTCTGATGCTTGCCATCGAAGGCCATCACGACAAGGGATTCGACGGCGATCGTGCCATCGCACTGGCGAGCAAGGGAACGATGAACGGGTTCTTCCCCCTGACTGTTGCGAACCGTCAAAGCCACTGATTCACGCTCGACCCATGGCAACCACAACGGTCAACGGGCTCTGAGGGGCGGACAGCAGCCGTGCCATCCACGCAACCCGATGACGGCGCCATGGAACGCGTCCCCTGCCCCTTCACGGCTCGTGCCACGTGGGCGGGAGAGCTGGTCGCCCAGTCGTCGTCGGTGTTCCAGGTGGGGCGACCCGGTCAGCCCCCGTTCCTGCTCTTTCCCATGGGGGACGTGCGGCTCGGCGCGTTCCATCGCGACCAGGCTGCCCATGCCCCGTTCCCCGTCGAGGGGGGCGAAGTGTGGAGCACGGAGGCACCCGGCCGCATGTCCGCGGTGGCGACCACGGAGTGGCAGAACCGTGCTGTCGACGCCGTCGACGGCCGGGGCGTGCTGCAGACGTTCGCCCACGCACCGGCTCCGCACGAGTGGTTGGCGGGATTCGCCACCTTCGATCACCGACGGGTCGTCATCGAACTCGTGGACCCCATGGGTGAAGCCGATCCGCGCGGTGTCACGGTCAAGCGCTTCCCCACCTGGGGAGACGCCGCGCGACTCATCGACGTCCTCAATGTCGCTCCCGCCGGAGAGCGCCGGTACACCGGCCTTCCTCGAACCAGCCATCACCGGCCGGTCGTGGAGGGCAGCCAGATGCTCGGCCAGGCCATCGTGGCAGCCGGCCGTCATGCTCCGGGCCGCCGTGCCGTCTCCGCCCACATGGTCTTCGTACGCGCGGCCGACGCGGCAGAGCCGCTGTGCTTCGAAGTCGAGCCGGTGAGCGAAGGAAGGTCGTTCACGGCTCTGAGGGTCGACGCACTTCAAACGGGACGGCGATGCGCCACTGCGACCCTGCTGCTCGACGTGACCGCACCCGACCTCATTCGCCACTCCATCGCTCGGCCCGACGTGCCCGGCCCCTATGCATGCGAGTCGTACGACATGTCGGTGACCGGGCGGGACATCCGTGTGGTCGGCGGCGCCTACAGGGACGACCCCGGTGCACCGGTCGGACCGCCGGTCCTCGATGCCTGGGTGCGGTTCAGCGAGGTCCCCGAAGACCCCTATCTGCATGCGGGCCTGTTGGCACAGTTCACGGGGCATATGTCCATCGCTGCCGCCATGCGCCCGCATCACGGCGTGGGGCAGCACCAGGCTCACCGCACCATCTCGACGGCGATCAACGCCATCAGCTTGTCCCTTCACGCCGACGTCCACGCCGACCAATGGATGCTCTACCACCATGTGTCGACGTTTGCCGGCGACGGCATGACCCGCTCGGAATGCCGCGTGCACGACGAGGAGGGACGTCTCCTGGCCTCGTTCTCGGTCGACGCCATGGTCCGGGCCTTTGAGCAGCAGGCGGCACCACCTGACGATCGGAGGGCATTGTGAGCCTCACCACCGGACGAGGACCCCTGAGCGCCAACCCGGCAGGGCGCTTCAACCAGGCCGTGCCCGCCGGCCTGGTGTACGTGGAACCCTTCCCGCGCCGGGTGCGCGGCGTCATCGCCGGGACGGTCGTGCTGGACAGCGAGCAGGTCCTGTTGGTGCACCGCCCCGCACATCCCCCGGCCTACGCCTTCCCGTCCGGCGCCGCGACCCGGGTCAGCAGCGAAGCCGAGCCCGAGGCGGACGGCTACGTCCGGGTGGCGTGGGACGCGGTCGACTCCTGGTACGAGGAGGAGGAACAGGTCTTCATGCATCCCCGGAATCCGTACCATCGGGTCGACTGCATCCCCACGAGTCGCCGGCTACGGGTCGCGTTGGGCGACGTCGTGATCGTGGACTCCACAGAGACCATCGGCGTGTACGAGACCTGCCTGGCGCCCCGCCTGTACGTACATCGTGAGCAGGTCCTCGCGGATGTCCTCAGACCCAGTGCCACCACGACCTACTGCCCCTACAAGGGAACAGCCTCGTACTGGTCCGCCTCCGTCGGCGAAGAGGTCGAGCCCGACGTCGCCTGGTCCTACGACACGCCGCACTCGGAATGCCGGGCCATAGCGAATCACTTGAGTTTCGACGACACGAAGATCAGCGTGGCGGCCGCGCTGCCCCATTGGCCCGAGCGGAGCCAGACCGGCGCGGGGTGACCGGTGGCCTGACCGCCGCGGCAGGGAAGGGCGGAGGAGAAGGCACCTTCATGTGCCGGTAGCTTTCCCGTGAGACATGGAAGAGAGGGAGGACGAACTTGGCGACGTACGTACTGGTGCACGGCGGAGGCCACGGGGGGTGGTGTTACCAACGCGTCGCACGACTCCTGCGCGCCGCAGGGCACGAGGTCTACGCCCCCACCCTGAGCGGCCTCGGCGAACGGTCACATCTCCTCAGCGCCGACGTGGACCTGGACATGCACATCACGGACATCACCGCCGTACTGCACTACGAAGACCTGCGCGACGTGATCCTCGTCGGCCACAGCTACGGCGGGATGGTGATCACCGGCGTCGCCGACAGGGCCTCGGACAGAGTCGGACGCCTGGTGTATCTCGACGCAGCCAACCCCGTGAACGGGCAGTCCCTCAAGGATGTCGCCGGGCCGGTCATCGAGGCCGCCCGACCGGCGGGTGCCGTGATCGACGGAATGGAGCTGGTACTCCTTCCCGCACCGGAGGCGGGGGTGTTCTACGGGGTCACCGATCCGGAGGATCTGGCGTGGATGGCCGACCGGCTGACCGGGCATCCCTGGAAGTGCTTCGAGCAGCCACTCGACCTCACCAACGAGGAGGTCCTCTGGGCGATACCGCAGTACCACATCGTCTGCACCTCGACGTTGGCGACGCGGGATGCAGGTCTCATGGCGAAGGCCCGCTCCGAGAATCGCCTGTGGGACATCAACACGGGCCATGATCTGATGATCACCGAGCCGGACGCGGTCGCGGCAGCTCTCCTGCAGGTCGCGGCAAGATGAGATCAGAACGCCCTGCGCCGCACATGCTGAGCGAACTCGGCTTCGCGGCGACACGGGTCGGCGAGCACTTCGAAGGCAACGCCACGATCGTCCCCGACATGTGCGTTCCGGGCACCGCTCATTTGAGGACGTCACTCCTCGCCACGTGGGCTGACCACCTCTCCGGCCTGCTCGCCGTGACGGTCGTCGCCCCGCAGGTTCCCGTCACCTTGGGCCTGGAGGTGCATCTCTTTTCCCCCCCACCGGGCTCGGGGACGATCCGGTGCGTCGGCACGACGCTCAAGGCAGGGCGGTCGATCTTCATGGCAAGCGTCGAATTCAGCGCCAGGGGAGGCGAACCCGTCGCGGTCAGTACAGGGTCGTTCATGACGGCACCTGATCCAACTCTTCGCCTGCCGTCCACGCTGAGCTTCGACGGGCCGCAGCCCGAGCTGCGTCTGCAAGTCCCCTGGGCGGAGCGCGCGGGCTGCGAACGGCGTGAACCGGGTGTGGCTGTTCTGCCGCGTTCGGACGACGGGCTCAATTCGTCCAACACGGTCAACGGAGGACTGATCGCTCTGGTCGCGGAGGAGGCGGCGCTGTCCTTGTCGCCCGCTTCGATCCTGTCATCGCTCAGCCTTCGGTATCTGCGCCCGATACGTGTCGGTCCGGCCGTGGCGAACGCTGAAGCGCGGTCCGGACTCGTGCAGATAGAAGTGCGGGACGCCGGGAGTGACAACCGCCTTTCGGTGCTCGCCACCGCCAGGTACTTCGACCGATGAATATTCTCTGCTGATGCTCTTCGGACTCCGATTCGACTTTCGCAACCCGGAATTGGCGGGCAGCGCCATGGCGGACCGCTATCAGGCGGCGCTCGAGATGGCGGCGTGGAGTGATCGCCTGGGCTGTGTGAGCATCGCCGTGTCCGAGCACCACGGCTCCCCGGACGGCTACCTCCCGAGCCCGATACCGATGATTGCTGCCATGGCGGCCAAGACGGATGCTGTCCATTTCATGATCGCTGCGCTCATCGTCCCGTTCCATGATCCACTCCGGCTGGCCGAGGACCTGATCGTCCTTGACAACATCAGCCGAGGACGGGTCGATGTGATCATCGGAGCGGGCTACGTGCACGAGGAGTTCGCGATGTTCGGCGTGCCCATGAACGAGCGGGCCGCACGCGTCACGGAAGCAGTGGTCACGCTCAAGTCCGCGTTCTCGGGTGAGCCGTTCGACTACCGGGGTCGGAAGGTGCACGTCACCCCTGGGCCGTACCGTCCCGGTGGCCCCAGCGTCTCACTCGGTGGTAGCAGCGAGGCGGCCGCCCGGCGGGCCGCTCGCATCGCCGACGGTTTCGTCCCCTCCGACCCGGGGGTATGGGAGCCCTACCGGGACGAGGTGCTCAAGCTCGGACGACCCGACCCCGGACCGTGTCCGACCGGTCCGACCACCGTGGTCGCGCTGGCCGAGGACGCCGACGAAGGTTGGCAGCGCATGGCGCCGTTCTTCCTCCACGAGATGAATGCGTATGGGCTCTGGCAGGCCCAGGATGGCCTCGCGAACCCGTACCGGACAGTGGCCGACACCGACGAGCTGCGGGCGACCGGGAGGTACCGGGTGCTCACCCCGGCGCAGTTCGTCGCCGAGGAGCGGACCTCCCCACAGGGATTCGTCATGCTCCACCCGCTGTGCGGGGGCATGCCGATCGACCTGGCATGGTCGAGTTTGAGGCTCTTCGAGCAGGAGGTGCTCCCAACCCTGGGCTGACCGGTTCAGCAATCCTCACCGCCGCCCGGTGCTTCACGGGCGCGGCGGGAGAAGCACATTGGGATTCATAATGCCGGCAGGATCGAGTGCGCTCTTCAACTGACGGAAGGCAGTGAGCTCCGCCTCACTGCGGTTGAGGTGAAGCCAGGGCCGCTTGGCCGTCCCGATGCCGTGTTCGGAGCTGATGCTGCCACCGAGCTCCGCGACGTGGGTCAGGATGCGGTCGTCCACCGTCAGGTCGTCCGGGGCGACACCGGTCACGTTGACGTGAACGTTGCCATCTCCGGCATGGCCGAACAACCATGTTTCCGCCAAGTGGTCGGCGCCCTTGACGATATCGGGCACACCATCGATGAAGGATGCCAGGAGCGATGCGGGTAGCGTCACGTCGAGCTTGTGGGGTGCACCCAATGTGTTGATCGCCTCGGTGTGGCCCTCGCGGTAGCGCCAGAGTTGCGCCCTTCGGGGAGCATCAGTGGCAACGGCGACATCCTCAACGTCGGCGATGGACCCGATGACGTCCGCCATGGCGGGCATGGGGTCATGCTGTGCCGCACCTTCGGCCAAGAGGTAGGCCGCGTGCTCTCCGGTGAACGGCCCCGCGGTGCCGGTCACGCGGCACACGAGGTCCAAGCCCCGCTGGAGGAACAGCTCGAGCGATTGCAGTTCGGGCAGGGACCGGCGCAGCAGGGAGGCCGCGTCGACCGCGGCTGCAGTGGAGGAGAATGCGAGGATCGAGGTAACGCGCTCTGGGGCGGACGGCACCAAGCACACCCGGACAGCTGTCACCACTCCGAGCGTTCCTTCGCTGCCACAGAGCAACCCTGCGAGGTCGTATCCCGTGTTGTCCTTCATCAGGCCACGCATGTGCGAGATGGTGCCGCCGGTCCCGAGGACGGCTTCACAGCCCACGAGCTGCGCCCTCGTGGGGCCATGGCGGAGCACTTGCAGCCCACCGGCGTTGGTGGCGATGGTGCCCCCGATCGTCGCGCTGTCACGACTGCCGAGGTCGACGCCGTACGCCCACCCTGCGGCTTCCGCGGCCGCCTGCACGTCGGCCACCGTCGTCCCGGCGCCGGCGGACAGCTGGCCACCCAGCGCGTCCACATCGCGGACCCCGGCCAGCCGCCGGAGACTGAGCACGACCTCGCCTTCGAGGGGGACGCTCCCGCCAACGAGACCCGTGTTGCCCCCCTGGGGCACCAGGGCGACACCTGTGTCCCTGCAGAGATCCACCACGGCCGCCACCTCACGGCTGTCTCCGGGCCGGACGACGGCCGTCGGTTGACCGATGAAGCGCCCGGTCCAGTCGATCGAGTACGGCGCCATCACCTCCGGCTCGACGATCAGGTGCCCCGATCCCACGATGTCGCGGAGCTGCTGCAACAGGCGCGTCGACACACCTTCATCCTCGCGCGATGGCGCGCCTGCGCACTCGGCCGGGGACCGGAGGAGCGGTCCCGTGGAGACGCGATGTCCCGAGATCCAACTATAGGAGTCGGGCTCGTGCCGCGAGGATGGACCCACCCTCTCCGGCAAGATCGGTCAAAGCACCGGTACGCCCCGCCATGGCCAAGATCAACGAGATGAGAGGTCCGGAGAGCTCAGGACCGTCCCCATGGGCCCAATCGCAGTCGGTGGCCCGAAGACGGAGGCCGGTGATCCGCCGCTTCGATCCGATGAGGATGTTCGTCTTCTTGTAGTTGTCCGCGACGGCGACGAGGGCTGGTCCGGGGGACCGGTGTCGGAGATCCAACGGCCGGCGGATGTCCTCGCCGTGGACGACGATCTCGCCCAGCATGGCGATCACGGGCGCGGGCGGGTGGTTCGTCGTCGTCCGAGCCCGCAGACGGCGGACGAGCTCCTCCGGGCTCAGCGCACTGAGGCGCTTCGCACCTCGGTCCGTGAAGACGTCGAATCGAAAGCCGGCCGCCGCCAGCTCCTTGTAGAAATTCAGTGGAGTCTGCTCGGCCGCGGCAAGGATGTGCCCTGCGGCATCCTGCACCGACCAGCCATGGCACCAAGAGGGGCACGCCCATTGTTCGGCGGAGAGGCCGCTCCACGTATCCGCCATGTCCGCTCGCTCGGCATGGATGTGCGTCCAGACTTCTTTGACCTTCATGGAGCTCGCTCAGCCACCCGGCGCCGTGTCGGGCCCGACTCGGCCACCGGTGGCGACCACGGCAAGGCGTCCCAGGTAGTGGTCCCAACCGCCGGTGTGGTCGGAGACCGCATCGGCGGGGAGCCCGCTGTGCACGAGGCGGACCCGCGTCTTGTCTCCCTCGGGGATCAGCCGGATCTCGACCTGCGTCGACCCGGGTGGAATCGGATGGTCGGGTTGATCCCAACCGAACGTGAAGACCACCCTCTCGTTCGGCACGACTTCGACGTACTCTCCAGCGGCCTGATGCACTCCGCCAGTCAGCACCCGGTAGACGCCGCCAGGCCGCGGGTCGAGCTCCGCACTGGTGCCATTCCACTCGACGTGCTTCTCCGGAATGGTCAGGAACTCGTAGATCGTCGCCGGGCTGGCGTCGATCACGATCTCACGTATCAGTTCGGCCATCTCTGCTCTCCCTCTGCGCCTGAGCGGCTTCCGCCACGTCACGCAATCGCTCCAGACCCGTTGTCCAGTAATCGTCCAGAAACGCCCGGAGCCTCGCCATCTCGTGATGATTCGACCGATAGAGGCGCCGAGTGCCCTCCCTGCGTTCGTGCACCAGGCCCGCCTCTCGCAGGACGCTGAGATGCTGGGAGATCGCCGATCGGGTCACCTCGGTGAAGCGGGTCGCGATCGCCGTGGCAGGCAACTCCTCCGACCAGACGAGCCGCACGATCTCTCGCCGTCGAGGCTCAGCCAGCGCCTTGAGTGCGGCATCCATGGGGTTGAAGCGTAAGGCATTACTAACGTAAGTGTCAACTGAAATATCCGCGGCGACCCCGGGATCGCGAGTCGAGCCGGACGAAGCCTCGCCAACGGGAGACACCCGGGCCCGCACCCGCCGGCCCCATTAGCTTTTCGTGCGTGCCATCACACCCCTTCGGTGGCGTGGCCATCGCCGGCGTCCACAACACGGCGCAGGCCCGCACCCTTCCGGATCACGATTCGACGTCGATTGCACTGGTCGGGGCACTCGGAGCCCTCGCCGACGCCGGCATCGCCCCACACGATGTCGACGGTGTCGTGGGCGCGGAGTGCGCGCAGATCGCCCTCGAGCTCGGCCTCGGTCCCTGCACACGACGACCGACCTCACTGGGGATCCCCGCACTCCTCGATGCCGCGTCCCTGATCATCACGGGCCAGTGCAGCGTCGTCCTGGTTGCCGCAGGAGGCGCCGGCATCCATCGCGACCGGGCCTCCACCGCGCCCTGGACGCGGCCGACGAACGAGCTCGTCGTCGGGTACGGGCTGTTCACGGCGGCCGAATTCGCCCTCATGGCGAGGCGGCACATGCTGACCTACGGCACCACGCCGGAACAGCTGGCCACCGTGGCGGCCACAATCCGCACCAACGGACACGTGAATCCGGAGGCCGTCTATTACGGGCGGGGCCCGTTCTCCCCCGGGGACATCCTGGACTCGCGCATGATCGCCGACCCCTTTCACCTCCTCGATTGCGCCACCACGTCGGAGGGTGGCTGTGCCATCGTGCTCGTGGCGTCGGAGCGGGCTGGCGACTGCAGAGCGCCGCTGTGGATTCTCGGCGGGGCCAGCGACTCTTTCGGGCCCGCGTACACGGTGGCACCGGTGTGGGACTTCCAGCCCCGAGCCGACGCGCCCCCCGCCGGGCTCGTGGGAGCACGGGCGGCCCGCATGGCCTTTGCGATGGCCGGTCTCACACCGGCCGATGTCGACGTGGCCGAGCTCTACGACCCGTTCTCCTTCGAGATCATCAGGCAGCTCGAGGCATTCGGCTTCTGCGAGGCGGGTGAAGGTGGTCCGTTCGTCGAGGACGGGAACATCGGAACCGGTGCCCGTCTCCCCGTCACCACCGACGGCGGGACGATGTCGTTCAGCCATCCGGGGATCAATGCCCAGCAGCTGCAGCGGGTCATCAGGGCCGCCCAACAGCTCCGCGGTTCCTGCATCACGAACCAGGTCGATGGAGCAGAGGTCGCGCTGTGCTCGAACGGTGGCGCCGGTGCCTTGTTCTGTGACGTCCTGCTCCTGGGTCGGGAGCAGCCATGAGCCTGTTGCTGCCCCAACCTGCGGGGATCCCCGCCCCACGCCCGAGCCGCCACAGCGAGGCCTACTGGGACGCATGCCGTCGGCACCAGCTGCTCTACCAGCAGTGCGCCCAGTGCGGCTATCGCGGCCTCGGTGCCTTCACCGTGTGTGCGCAGTGCCATGCGACGTCTCCCGTCTGGGAGACGAGCGCCGGGACCGGGTCCCTCTACAGCTGGTCGGTGGTCTGGCGCCCACCCGACCCCTCGTTCCGGGTGCCCTACGCACCGGCCGTGGTACGCCTGGACGAGGGTTTCTGGATGATGAGTGCAGTCATCGGTTGCGAGCCCGAGGAGTTGCGCGATGGCCTGCGGCTGGCGGTCGAGTTCCATCCCGCCAACGGCGAGATCACCCTGCCGTACTTCGCCCCGACGCGAAACCCGGCGGTTCAATAGCCGAGGAGGACCACGGCCCGTCGGTTCACGGCTTCAGCGACGTGCCGCATTCATCGTCGGACTCCCGCCTGTCCCGTTCTTCGGTCAGGGCAGCGCGGTTGAACTTCATGACGTCGTTCCTCGGGATGGCCTCCACCATCTCCACCGTCTTCGGAACCTTGTACGCAGCGAGCCGCGTCTTGGCGAAGTCGATGATGTCGTCGGGAGCGGGGGCGTCGGTGGGATCGACGGGCTGAACGATGGCGTGCACCCGGCGGCCCCACTCGGGATCCCGCAAGCCGACGACGACGACGTCCGCGATCGCCGGATGCTCGCTGAGCGCGGCCTCGACCTCTGCCGGAAAGACATTGACGGCCCCGGTCACGATCATGTCGACTCGCCGATCGGCCACGTAGAGGTAGTCCTCTTCGTCGAGCCAGCCCATGTCACCGACGGTCACGAATCCGTCCCGGGTCGACCGCATCGGCTCCACGTTCCCGCCCATGTACGTCGCCTCCGGTCCGGGAGGCCTTCGCATGTAGATACCGCCGATCTCTCCTACCGGGAGCGTCCTTCCCCCTTCACCGACGATGCGAATGTCCGTGCCCATGTAGCCGCGACCCACGGTCCCCGGGTGCTGCAGCCACTCGTCTCCCCGGCAGCACACATATCCGTGCCTCTCCGAGGCGCCATAGGTCACGAAGAAGTGCTCGGGCCCGACCAGTTCGCACCAGCGTCGGCCGAGCCAGACCGGCAGCAGGGCCGCCCCCTGCTGCACCCAGTCGAGCGACGACAGGTCTCGCCGGTCGACGTCTGGCACCTGGACCAGACGCTGCAGCATCGGGGTCGCTCCGACGAATCCCGTCACGCGGTGGCGTTCGACCAGATTGAGCACCCGCTGCGCATCGAAGCGCTCGAGAAGGACCACCTCGACTCCCGACATGAGGTTCCTGGTCGCCGTGAAACCGTTCGAATGATAGAGGGGCGCCGGGATCAGCACTCGCTGCGGCTGGGGCAATGGCCCGTACGACTCCACCGCCGCCGCCACCGACGCTCCGCCGACATAGCGACCGGGATTCTTCATCAAGATGACCTTGGGCGTGCCGGTCGACCCCGAGCTGCAGATCCCCCATCCGTGAGGCGGCGTCACCTCCGGCAGGGGATCGGTCGAAGCCGACATCCCTTCCTCGAAGAGGTCCACGTGCGCAGCATCGACGATCAGGCGCGGACTGATCACCGCCAACACCCGGTCCCGTTCCCACTCGGGAAGGTTCCACCGCATCGGGACCACCACTGCGCCCGCCTTCCATCCCGCGAAGGTCGCCACGAGGTGCTCCGGTGAGTTGGGAAGGGAGATCGCCATGCGGTCGCCCGCCCCGAGGCCCCGCGCCAACAGCACCCGGGCCAGCTGGGTCGACCGCTCGTCGAGCTCACCGAACGTGACCCTTCGCTCGTTGCCGTCCTCGGCGGCGAACACGATGCCGACCCGGTCCGGGTCCGCCTGTGCAACCCGGTGGATCTGGGTTCCGAAGGGCACGCCCGCGGCTGTCAACGTCCCCCATTCCGCGCTGCCGCCGACGTGGGAGAGCCGTTCATCACGCTCGGGGCAGACCGAGGCCCCGCTGAGCGATGATGTTCCGCTGGATCTCGCTCGTGCCGCCGTAGGTTGTCGTTCCCAGTGCGAATCGGTACGAGTACTCTGCGATCCCGCGTGCAACAGCAGCGGGATCTCCCTCAGCTCGGATTCCGTCCGGACCGAGCATGTCCATGAAATCAGCCGATTGCCTGGTCAGCGCTTCGGTAGCGAACAGTTTGGCCATCGACCCCTCGACGCCGGGGAGTGTCCCCGAGCTCTGGACCCAGGCGCAGCGACGAGCCAGCAGGGTGCTGACTTCGATCTCTGCAGCGGCCCGACCGAGACGAGCCTGCACGTCGGTGTCCTCGGATTTCGGGCGCCCTGCATCGTCCACGGAGGTGAGTGCCCATCGTTCCATCGCACGAAGCAACCGACGTGAATCACCCCCCTGAGGCAGTGATCGCTCGAACGTGAGGCCGACCGTCATGACGTCCCAGCCTCCGTCGACCTCCCCGATCCTCAGGGAGTCGTCCACCCGGACGTCGGAGTAGAACGTCAGGTTCGTCCTCTCACCGGACACCGTGAACACGGGCTGAATCTCCACCCCCGGTTGGTGCAACGGCACGAGGAACGTCGTGAGACCCTTGTGCTTGGCCACCTCCGAGTTCGTCCGCGTCAGTAGGAACACGTAGTCGGCTTCCTGCGCATTGGTCGTGAACATCTTTTGCCCGTTGATCACCCACTCCTCGCCATCGCGCACGGCGCGGGTCTGCGCCGCAGCGACGTCGGATCCTGCTTCTGGTTCGGTGAACCCGAGCACGATCACGATCTCTCCTGCGAGAGCTTGTGGCACGATCAGGCGCTTCTGCTCTTCCGTCCCCATATGCCGAATGACGCTGGCCACCATCAGTGTCGTGCTGCCGGCATAGGTCGGCGCCCCGGCCGTCTGGAACTCTTCGGCCATGGCCAACACCTCGAGGGCGTCGCGACCTTGGCCGCCGTACTCCACCGGCCAACCGGGCGCCAGCATCCCGTGCTCCACGCGGGCCCTGTGGAAGTCCCAGTCATGATGCACCCCGGTGCTGTGCATCCGCTCTCGAACCTCCTCTGTGAGATGGTCGCTCAAGAAGCGCCTGGCCTCGTCGCGTAGCGCGTCACTTTCCTCGCCCAAACGAAAGTCCATCGCTACAGGCCGGTTCCCGCCGCAGAGAGTCGCTCGACCGCTCCCCGCGCGTACATGTGCGACGGCTCCCCGAACACCGCAGGCCATGCTCTCGCCCGACGGAAGTACAGCTGGATGTCGAACTCGAGCATGAAGCCGTATCCGCCGTGGTAGTGGAGACTGCGATAACTGGCCTCGCGGGCAGCCTCCGCACAGAATCCACACGAGAAGCACGCCAATTCCGTGGCCCGAGCCGCTTCATCGCCTGCCGCCCATGCCGCTTCACGGGCGATGAGCTTGCCCCCCTCCACGGCCGTCGCCGCATCGGCCAATCCGTGGGCAACGGCCTGGAACGATCCGATCGGGACTCCGAAGGCGTGCCGCTCCTTCGCATAGTCCACCCCGAGCTCGATCGAGCGGGACCCGACGCCGACGAGCGCGTTCGCCATGAGCACGAGCCACTCGTCGCGTGCGCTCTCGAAGAGTTGCTCCGCCGGCTCGCCGGACTCCACCACAGATGCCGAATCGACGGCGATGTCGGCGAGTGGCATCGACCCCGTGTTGGGCACGGGGCGCGCCCGATCCACGATGGCCACGCACTTCAGCTGTCCTTGGTCGAAGAAGATCACCTCGTCTGCCACCGACCCACCCGGTACGAGCGCCAGCACCCCGCCCCGTGGCGGGTGCAGCGCAATGGTCACCAGATGATCGCCGCCAAGGGCCCGGCCGAGGGCCTCGGCCGCGGCATGACCGCCGGTCCGCGCCAGCAACCGCGCCGCGACCTGCGCCTCTATCAGGGGAGCGGGTGCGAGGTACCTGCCGTGTTGCTCTGCGACAAGGGCCATGTCGAGCAAGGACGCGCCCCAGCCGCCCGATTGCTCGCCGATCGCCATCTCCAGGGCGCCCATGGTCCGCAACGACGCCCACAGGTCGGCATCGTGACCTGACGACTCGGCGGCCCGTACCCGCTCCACCGGGCACTCCTTGGCATAGAACGCAGCAAAGGCGTCGATGAGTTGTTGCTGCTCTTCCGAGGGGTTCAGGTCCATTGCGCGTGTTCTGGCCGCGGGCTCAGCGGTAGTCGGCGGGCTCGCCCTCGAGGATCACGGTCTTCGTCTCGAGGAAGGGAAGGAGCCCTTCCGTCCCACCCTCACGCCCGATGCCGGACTGCTTGAAGCCCCCGAAGGCGACGCCGAAGTCGGTGCGGAATGCGTTGTGGCCGACGGTGCCGGAGCGCAGACGGCGGGCAACGTCCCGGGCCCGGTCCACGTCGTGGGTGAACACGGAGGCATTGAGCCCGTAGATGGTGTCGTTGGCGGTGGCCACAATCTGATCTTCGCTTCCGACCGGGATCACGCTCAGCACCGGGCCGAAGATCTCCTCCTGGGCGATCGTCGACGAGTTCTCCACGTTGGCGAACACCGTCGGCTCGACGTAGTAGCCCCGGTCGAGATCCTTGGGTCGTGCGCCGCCGGTGACCAGAGTCGCTCCCTCCTCGATCCCCGTCGCGATGTAGCCCTCGACCCGGTCACGTTGACGGCTGGAGACGAGCGGGCCCATCTGCGTCGCGGCGTCAAAGGGGTCACCGACCCGCACCTGCGAGAAGGCGCTCGCCAATGCGTCGACCAACTCGTCGTGGCGCCCGCGGCTGACCACGATCCGCGTCAGCGAGGAGCAGACCTGTCCCGCGAGCATGCATTCCGCACTGGCCAGGGTCGCGGCGGCCTCGTTCAGATCCATGTCATCGAGGATCAGGGCCGCAGACTTGCCACCCAATTCCAGGGTGCAGCGGGCGATCCGCTCGCCGCAGATGGATGCGATCCGCCGGCCGGCCGCGGTCGACCCGGTGAAGGTGATCTTGTCGACGCGGGCGTCTCTCACGAGGAGTTCGGAGACCTCCCGATCGGCGGTGACGACGTTCAGCACTCCCCCAGGAAGGCCCAGGGCCTCGGCGATCTCGGCCACCACGTAGGCGTCGCCGGGGGCCTCCGGGGAGCACTTCAGCACGACGGTGCACCCGGCGAGGAGGGCTGGAGCAACTTTGTACGTGATGAGGCCGATCGGGGCGTTCCACGGGATGATCGCGCCGACCACCCCCACCGGCTCCCGTACGAGGAGACCGAACTCGCCCTGCGACGGCCGCACCCTCTCCTCGAAGGGAAAGGTCCCGGCCAGGCCCGCGTAGTAGTCGAATGCGCTTGCAATTCCGGCTGCACCGTGCTTGGCGATGACATGGAGGGCACCCGACTCGCGGGGCCATATCTGCCCGATGTCCTCAGCCCTCTCCCGCAGGCCAGTGGCGAAGCCCGTGAGGAACTCGGCCCGTTCGGCGTGGCTCATCCGCGGCCAGGGTCCCTCGTCGAAGGCCCGACGGGCCGCCGTCACCGCTCGGTCGATGTCGGTCGGCTGGGCCTCGGGGACACGGAAGTAGATCTCCTCCGTGGTCGAGTCGATCACGTCGATGGTGGCACTGGAAGAAGGACCGACCCAACTGCCGTCAATGAAGAACCGGTCGGCGTGAAGGAGCGGCACCGCAGTGCCATCTGTCACCGTCATTTGCTATTTCCCCCGATCATGTCGCTGTCGATAGGCGGAGCCGCGTCCCATCGGGGCCAGCGTAGCCATCCGCCTCATGTGGCATCCGGGTCACGGTTTCGGCGGCAGGTTCTCGCGGTAGGTCACCGGCAACAGCTCGATCAATTGTCCGTCGGGGTCCCGCACGAACAGGGCGGCACCGATGTCGCTGTCCTGGAGGATCTGCCCGCCGCATTCGACAGCCCGCTCAGCCGTGGCCCGCACGTCGTCGACCGAGATGGACAGGTGGGTCAGCCCCGGCTCGTTCATGGTGCGTGCCCGATAGGGCGCCGTTGCTCCGGGTGCGGAGTAGTGCATGAGCTCCAGCACGAAGCCGTCGAGAGTCAGATAGGAGGCGGTGACGCCGAGAGGCGGGGTGAGTCCGGTGAGCTTTCCCGTGGGCTGGTCCGGAGGCGAGATCTCGTACCAGGCCTTGAAGCCGAACACGTCCTGGTAGAACTGTTTTGATCGCTCGAGGTCCGTGACGACCTGCCCAGTGTGGTTGTACGTGCCCATTCGTCTCCTCCGTTAGTGCGGAATCGTCGCACAGCTCAGCCGACCGGCGTGAATTCGAGATAGAGCCGGTCGAGGCCGCGGAGCATCCAGGTGGGTGTGTACTCCCAGCTCCGGCCGCCTGGCGGGCCGTGGTGCGACTCCGAGATGCGGATGTCTGCCATCCGGTCGAGGATGCGCTGCAAGGAGACGTTGGACTCGGCGCGGGCAAGTGGCGCGCCGGCGCAGGTGTGGATGCCATGGCCGAAGGCGATGTGCTGGCGACCGTTCTCACGGTCGAGGCGCAGCTGGTCGGGGTGCTCGAACTCCCGGGGGTCGCGATTGGCGGCAGAGGGCAGGATCATGACTGTGCTGCCCGCCGGGATGGCGGTGTCCCGCACCGTGGTCGGGGTTCGCGAGAGGCGGAAGGTGCCCTTGATCGGGGGCTCCATGCGCAGGGTTTCCTCGATGAACACCGGGACAAGGCCGCGATCGTCGCGTAGCTGCTGTTGGAGCTCCGGCTGCTCACCCAGAGTCCGCAGCGCCGTGCCGAGCAGCCGGGCGGTCGTCTCCTGACCGGCGGCGAACAGGTTGGAGGCGATCTTCATCACGTCCTGCACCGGCGGAAGCGTGCCGTCGGGGAAGGTGGCGGTGGCCAGCCCGGTCATGACGTCATCGCGTGGCTCGCGCCGACGGTCCTCGATGTAGGTCGTGAACTGCGCGTAGAGGTACTCGAGCGGGCTGTGTGTCATCTCGAGGGCGTCGTGATGGGTGAGCTTCTCGAGGAACTCCTCGTGGTCCTCCTCGGGAACGCCGAGGAGGTCGGCGACGACCAGCATGGTGTAGGGCTGGGCGTAGTCGCCGATGAACTCGCACTCGCCCCGGGCATGGAACCGGTCGATCTGGTTGTCGGCCAACCGCAGCAGGGACGCCTCGTTTTCCTTCAGGCGCTTGGGCGTGATCAGTCGCATCAGGAGACCGCGCTGAGCGGTGTGCTTGGGGGGGTCGAAGGTCGGGAGCTGGTCGCCGAAGGGAAGTTCGTCCCGGTAGGTCTCGATGATCTCGGTGATGTCGTCACCCTCGAGCGGCACGGGGAACTTGGCGAAGGGGCCGATGGCCGAGTTGCAGGCCGAGAAGGTCGCTTGGTCGTGGTACACCTCGATGGCCTCGACGTAGCCGGTCACCATGTAGACGTCGCGGAATGGCTCCTGTGTGACGGGGCACTGCGCACGCAGGTGGTCCAAGTAGGGGTAGGGATCCTCGATGAGGTCCTTGCTGCGGAAGAAGTCGATTGAATCGAACAGTTCGTCGTCGCTCACTGGTGCTCCATGGTGGTGAAGGGCGGGTGCGCCGTTCGGATGGGTACGAATGCCGGGCGGGTACATCGGCGGTCCGTGACGCGGGGTATGTTCCGGTGCCGCGCCGGACTCCGAGGAGACGGCAGGGGTAGGGGCACGGAGGTCGTTGGTGCGTGCCGGAGCCGAGTCGAGAGGAGCCGCTGGAAATGGGGCAGGAGCTCGCGGGGAAGGTCGCCATCGTCACCGGCGGGGCGAGCGGAATCGGCCGTGCCACCGCCGAGCTGTTCGCCCGGGAGGGGGCGAACGTCGTCATCGCCGACATCACCGTGGAGGAAGGCGAGGCGTTGGCACGCGGTCTCGGTGATGCCGTGGCCTTCAAGCGAACGGACGTGTCCGATGCCGATGAGGTCCAGGCGCTGGTCGACTTTGCCGTCGACACGTTCGGTGGACTGCACGTGATGTTCAACAACGCGGGTATCTCGAGCTCGTTCCGTCGGTTCTTGCGCGACGACCTGCGCGACTACGACCGTGTGATGGCCGTCAATCTGTTCGGGGTGATCATCGGGACCCAGCGATCGGCTCGGCACATGGCGGAGCACGGGGGCGGCTCCATCATCAACACCTCGTCGATCGGTGGCCTGACCGGAGGCGGCCCCCCGATCTCCTATCGCACGTCCAAGGCGGCCATTGCCCAGTTCAGCCGCATGGTCGCCACCGACGTCGCCGAATACGGCGTCCGCGTGAATTGCATCGCGCCCGGACACATCGCAACGGGGATCACCAGTTATGACCTGGGCCCCACCATTGAGCTGGACCAGCCGCTGCAGCGCAGGGGAACCACGCAGGACGTCGCCGAGGCTGTCCTCTTCCTGGCGAGCGAGCGGTCGGCCCAGATCACGGGGATCACCGTTCCGGTGGACGGGGGGACGGTGGCCGGACGCCCCGTCCGCCAGATGACGGCGGTCCGGGCGACCACCGAGGACGCCGGCTCCGGCTGAGAGCTCGCACAGCGGAGTGCTGGCGCTCTGGTGACCGGGGCGTACGAACGGGCCCGGCACAGGCTTCGACGAGATGGAGGCGTCCATTTCTCAAGCCAACTTGGCCGACCAGCCTCCGTCGACAGGGATGACCGCACCCGTCACGAACGATGCTCTGTCGGAGGCCAGGAACGCGCCCACCTCGGCGACCTCGTGCGGCAGCCCGGCACGGTTGAGGGCGGCCTTGGCGGCGATGTCGGGGATGAAGTCCTCTGCCCCCACCGCCATGATCTCGGTGAGGATGAACCCGGGGCAGATGGTATTGACCCTGATGCCCTTGGTGCCGTACTCAATGGCCGCCGACTTGCTGGCACCGATGATCCCGTGCTTGGCCGCCTGGTAGACGCTGGTGTAGGGGGACCCGTTCAGGCCACCGACGGAGGACCAGTTGACGACGGAGCCGCCACCCGACTCGAGCATGGCGCGGATGCCGTGCTTCATACCAAGCATCACCCCGCGGAGGTCGACGTCCATCAGCCGGTCGTAGAACTCCATGGTCAGGTCGGTGAGCGGGCAGCCGTCGGCGATGCCGGCCACGTTGAGCACGGCGTCCACACGCCCGAACTCCTCTACGGCCGTCGCCATCAGCGCCTCGACATCGGCTTCATTCGAGACGTCGCAATGCACGGGGAGTACTCCCCCACCGACCTCGGCCGCCGTGTCCTGTTCGGCACCGCTGATGTCGGCGGCCACGACCCTGGCGCCCTCACGGACGAAGACCTTGACCGACGCCTTGGCCATACCCGAACCGGCCCCGGTGATCACGGCCACCTTTTCGTCCAGCAGCCCCATCACCCGCCTCCGGTGCCGCTGGACGAACCGGGTCGCCGCCAGCCCCTCGTGGTTGTCACGAGATGAGAACCGGGAGCGTCTCCCAGCCCCGAACGGTCGAGGTGGGTGCGAGCTTGGCCCGGTCCATATCGACCTCCCAGGTGGGGAAGCGGTCGAGGACCTCTTCGAGGGCCACCCGGCCTTCGAGACGGGCCAATGCGGCCCCGAGGCAGAGGTGGATCCCGAATCCGAAGGTCAGAGGCTTTCCATCCCTCCGGTGGATGTTGAAGGTGTCACCATCCGGGAAGCGACGGTCGTCATGGTTCGCCGATCCCGGGAGGAGCATGATGATGTTGCCCTCCCGCACCATCGTGCCGTAGAGCTCCACGTCCTGAGCGACGTACCTGGCCGCGTGGGGTGCGGGGGTCTCGAAGCGCAGGACCTCTTCGATGGCGTTGGGGATGAGCGACCGGTCGTCGACGAGCTCCTTTCGCTGGTCCGGATGGTCAGCCAGGACCTTGCCTGTCCATCCGATCAGCCGGCCGGTTGTCTCGTTGCCGGCTCCGGCGATCACACCGATGTAGGTCAGGAGCTCGTCGCGGGTCAGGTGCCGGACGGTCCCGGTCTCGTCCTCGAACTCCGCCTGGAGGAGCTCGGTCATGATGTCGTCGGAGGGGTGCTCGGCTCGCCAGTCGATGTAGTCGGCGAACATGTCGGTGGGTACGAAGTTCTCGGAGACCTTCATGGGCTGGCCCGCGTCGGTGCGGAGGTTGGCGTCAACCCGGTCGCGCACGGCCTCCTGATCCCGATCGGGGATGCCGAGCAACATGCCGATGACCCGCATCGGCATCTGCGCCCCCAGATCGGCGATGAGGTCGAATTCCTCGGCACCGACCAGCGGGTCGAGACAGCGGGCACAGAACTCCCGGATCTGAGGTTCGAGCGCCGCCACCCGGTTGGGCGAGAAAACCCTGGACATCAGTCGCCGGTGAATGGTGTGGACGGGAGGGTCCTCGAAGATCAGCACGCCCGAGGGCATCTCGACGTTGGCCCTGATCAGCTCGATGATGCCGCCTCGGCCGGAGATGAAGGTCTTCGGGTCGAGATAGCCCCGCTCGACGTCGGCGAAGCGGCTGACCGCGTAGAAGTCGTGGGACTCGTTGTAGTAGAGCGGCGCCTCCTCCCGCAGGCGCCGGAAGACCGGGTACGGATCGGCGTTGACGTCCACGTCGTAGGGGTCGTAGTACACGTCGCTGGCGTTCTGGACTGTCACGCCGCACCTCCCCATATTTTCATGTCGCACTGTGACACTAAGCTTTCGCATGGTCAAGCGCAGTGGCTGTCGCGGCCGGGAATTGCCCGCCCGACCCCCGTGCGGCGACCTCTGCCTCGTCTGGCAGGGACCGGCGGAATCGCTCAACGCGCTACTCGATGGTGCTCAAGCCCACATCGTGGAGGGCCCCGTGGAGCGAGGGGGCGGGCGCCGGACAACGGGTTCGAGCGTCTATGTGCGCGACCCTGACGGCAACCTCATCGAGTGCATCAACTACCCGCACGAGCCGACCCCTGTCCGGTCAGGTCGGTGGTGATCAGCCGGTCGGAGAAACGCCAGCGGCCGTCCACCTCCTCGAACGTGTCCGTGTACTGGCCGTACAGAGTGATGCTGATGGGATCCGCCCGGAATGCCCTGCACCACGGTCCAACGGCAATGGGAGGAGGCTGTGGTGGCACCCGGATCGACATCGACGCTCAAGTTGGTGATGAGGTGCCTGGTATGGCGGCTGCGGTCCTGAGCCAGCAGATTCTCATAGACCGGCCTGACCTCAGCAGTGCCGCGCAACTTGGAGCCGTTGGGCAGTGAGCGACCAGGTCGAGTGCTCGAAGAGAGCGGCGACGCCGTGCACATCACCGCTGTCGAGCAGGCGGGCGTAGGAGTGCACCAGCCTCGTGATCTCGTCCGCGTCCGACATCTCACGCCTCCGTCACGTGGGCCCGCGACCGCTCCGGACTGCCTCTTCGACCAGCTCGATGACCCAGGTGATACCGCGAATGGCCCGAGGTGAGTCGATCCGCCAGTCAGCCACGAGGCGCTCGTACGAGGCAACGCTCCAGAGCACGTCGAACATCGCTGCCACGACCTCGCGGTCTTCCGCCGACCATCGTGCGGTGCGGGTGGTGATGGCACCGAGTAGCGCATCGCGCTGGCGTTGGTTCGCCTCGGCGAGCGTCGGGTCGAGGGGTGGGCGCGGTTCCAGGGGAAAGGACGAGACGTGTTCGAAAATTCGTGCCGCGATGTCGGCGATGTCGTCGAGTTGCATCTCCGCCAGGTCGATCCCGGCCTCCTCCTCGTGGCGGTGGATGACCGCATCGCGCAGCCCGCGCTCGTTCCCGAAGTACCGGTAGACGGTCCGTTCGTTGACGCCGGCGCGCTCTGCCACGGCCCGGATCGTCAACCCCTGCCAATCCCGGATGGAGGACTCATGCAGCAACTCAGCGCCGGCGGTGATGATCCGCTCGCGCGTCTCGGCGGCGCGCTCTCGGCGGAGCGCCCCGTTGTACGGCCGCCGCGGCTGCACCGGCTCCGACAGGTCCGGTTCCGTGGAGGCGCTCACGGCGTCCATTCTGCTCCCCGGCCCTCGCGTTCCGGTGCCTGCTCCGGCCGCCTGGGACGCCGTGAGCCGGAATCGGGAACTTCCGCTGGGCGGCAGCCCGGATTTCGTGTCATACTCTGACATTAAGGCTATATTCGGCAAGGCGCCACAACGATGCAGCCGTGGTGCAATGTTCCGGTGGCGACTCGAGGGTGGCCACCGACTGCTCAAGGGATGTGGACGATGAAGACGCATGCAGCCGTTCTCTGGGGCCGGGGGGAGGACTGGCGGATCGAAGAGATCGACCTCGATCCGCCCAAGAGCCACGAGGTCCTGGTCCAATGGGCCGCTGCCGGACTGTGCCATTCCGACGAGCACCTCCGAGCGAGCGACATGGGCGCACCGCCGCCTGCGGAGGGGGCGCCGCCGAAGCCGGCGCTCTTCCCCATGGTGGGCGGCCATGAGGGTGGAGGCGTCGTCCTCGAGGTCGGTCCCGACGTCCTCAGCCTTCAACCCGGGGACCACGTCGCCGCAAGCTTCTTTCCGATCTGCGGCCGCTGCAAGATGTGCATCACGGGGCACTCGAACCTCTGTGACCTCGGTGCGTCGACCTTCGCCCCGGGTCAGATCTCGGACGGTACCGCCCGGTACCACCTCAACGGCAAGGACCTGAACGTCATGGCCAAGCTCGGCACGTTCGCGGAGCACAGCGTCGCCCACGAGGCGTCACTCGTGCCGGTGGACCGTGACGTGCCATTGGGCGTCGTTGCCCTCGTGTCGTGCGGAGTGACGACCGGTTGGGGCTCCGCGGTGTACCGGGCCGAGGTCAAGCCGGGCGACACCGTCGTCGTCGTCGGCGTCGGGGGCGTCGGCATCAATGCCGTGCAGGGGGCGCACATGGTAGGGGCGAAGCACATCGTCGCCGTGGACCCCGTGGAATTCAAGCAGAAGGCGGCCCTCGACTTCGGGGCCACGCACACGGCCGGATCGATGAAGGAAGCCCTGCCCATGGTGACGGAGCTGACGCGAGGGCAGATGGCCGACGCGGTGATCCTGGTGCCGAGCGTGATGTACGGGGACCTCATGGCCGGCGCACTCACCCTCACGGGAAAAGGCGGAACGTGCGTGGTCACTGGTGTGGCACCACAGTCACAGACCGAGAGCAGCGTCAACCTCTTCGAGCTCGCGATGTTCCAGAAGGAGATCAAAGGCGTCGTCTTCGGCGCGGCCAACCCGCGATTCGACATCCCCAACCTCTTGGCGCTGTACAAGAACGGCCAGCTCAAGTTGGACGAGTTGATCACCAGGACGTACCGGCTGGACCAGATCAACCAGGGCTATCAGGACATGCTCGACGGCGTGAACCTCCGTGGCGTCATCGCCTTCGACTGAGCCCACACCGAGACCGGCCCACCCTCCCGTGAGCTCGCCCTCCAGCCGCCAAGGACACCCGTCGTGCCAGTGAACCTCGACATCGACCCGCTCGACCTCGTCGACCCCGCTCGCTTCGCTCAGAACGGGTATCCCCACCAGGTCTGGGCGCGGCTGCGCACCGAGGCGCCGGTGGCCTACATCGAGCCGCCCGGATACCCACCGTTCTGGGCAGTCACGAAGCACGCCGACATCATGAAGGTGGCCTCGCAGCCCCAGCTCTTCTCGAGCGCCGGAGGGATCACGCTGGACATGGATCTGAGCGGGATGGACGCGGTGCCGGAGATGATCGTCTATCTCGATCCACCCCGGCACGGACCCATGCGCCAGATCGTGAACAAGAAGTTCCTGAAGAGTGCCGTCCGCGCCCGTGCCGAGGAGATCGAGCGGATCGCAGCCGGGGTGGTCGACCTCGCCGCGACCCACGGCGAGACCGCCGAATGCGACTTCGTCGAGGCCTTCGCGGCGCCGTTCCCCGTCGCCGTGATCTCCTGGGTTCTCGGTGTGCCCCGCTCCGACTGGGAGCATCACTTCCGCTGGACCAATGAGATCATCGGCAAGGACGATCCCGAGTACCGGCGTCCCGGCGAGACGCCGGACCAGACCTCCATGCGCGCCCGCGGGGAGCTCCACCGCTACTTCAAGCGGATGATCGAGGAGCGCCGTCAGCATCCGCAGGACGATCTGGTCACCGTGCTGGTGCAGAGTGAGATCGATGGCGTGCCCTTGACCAGGGCACAGCTCGTCTCGTACTGCGAGCTCCTCGTCGAGGCCGGGAACCAGACCACCCGTGACGCAATCGCCGGCGGCATGCAGGCCTTCTGCGAGTTCCCCGAACAGTGGGAGAAGCTGAGGTCCGAGTCCGAACTGCTGCCCGACGCCGTCGAGGAGATCCTTCGCTGGGTCACTCCCATCAGCTACTTCTCGCGCACCGCGACCGAAGACTGTGAGCTGCGCGGACAGAGGATCCACGCCGGCGACAAAGTCGCCTTGTACTGGGCGTCGGCGAACCGCGACGAGGAGGTGTTCGAGGACCCGTTCGAGTTTCGGATCGATCGTCCGCCCGTCCAGCAACTCGTGTTCGGATTCGGCCCCCACCTCTGCATGGGTGCCCACGTGGCCCGCGCCGAGCTCCAGGCGATGTTCGGCCTCTTGATCGACCGGATGGAGTGGTTCGAGCAGTCAGGCCCCCTGCAGCGTCTGAATTCGTCCGTGAACGGTGCCGTCAAGCACCTGCCGATCCGCTACCGGCTGACGTAGAGGGAGGAGCCAGAGGATGTCGGCTGATGTGGTGATCCGCGGGGGAGCGGTCTTCGACGGGAGCGGCGCGCCCGGCCGGGTGGCCGATGTGGCGATCACCGGAAATGTGATCGAGCAGATCGGCGAGAACCTCGAGGGCAAGGTCGTTTTGGACGCATCAGGGTGCGCCGTCGCACCGGGCTTCATCGACATTCACACGCACTTCGACGCCCAGGTCTTCTGGGATCCCGAGCTCAAGCCTTCGTCCTATCACGGGGTGACGACCGTCGTGGCGGGGAACTGTGGTTTCTCCATTGCCCCCTGCCGCCCTGAGCATCACGACGTGATCGTGCGCACGTTGGAGAACGTCGAAGGCATGGATGCCGACTCCCTCGCTGCGGGCATCGCCTGGAACTTCGAGACGTTCCCGGAGTACCTCGACGAAGTGGGGCGTCGGGGAACGGCCCTCAACTTCACCGCGTACATCGGGCACACGGCGCTACGTCTCTTCGTCATGGGCGATGCGGCCTATGAGCGCGCCGCCACCTCCGAGGAGATAGAGCGCATGTGCCAACTCGTCGGCGAAGGGATCGCGGCCGGCGCCGCGGGATTCTCGACGAGTTTCTCGTTTGCGCACCGTGGTGCCGACGGCAAGCCCGTCCCGAGCCGCTTTGCCGAGATGGACGAGGTCGAAGCCCTGTTCATGGCCGCGGGCAGGGCGGGGAAGGGGGTCGTCCTCGCCACGCCGGGCTGGCAGTGCGAATACCCCGACGTCTTCACCTGGCAGCCACGGGTCGGCCGGCCGTTCACCTGCCCGCTGTTCCAGCTCTCGAGCGGGAAGCACCTCGACGTGGTCAAGCTGCACGAAGAAGCCCTCTCCCGCGGCGCGAACGTCTGGCCCCAGGTCACGCCGCGGCCGTTGACCATGCAGTTCACTCTGAACGACGCGTACAACCTCAACGTCGGCGAGGTGTTCGCCGAGTTGATGAAGGTCGGCCGCGATGTGCGGAAGGCGGCCTACCGCGATCATGAGTGGCGGACGAAGGCGTTCGACGACCTCGAGACCAATGCCACCGGCATGAAGCCACGTTGGGAGACCTACGAGGTCTCGGAGACGGAGCGGTTCCCCGAGCTGGTGGGGCGACGGGTGACGGACATCGCACGTGAACGGAACTGCACGCCCCTCGACGTCATGTGCGACCTTTCGCTCGCCGAGGACCTCGGGACGCGGTTCCGCGCCTACATCGCCAACGACGATCCCGAGGCCGTGGCGTTGCTGCTGACGGAGGACCACGTCGTGTTGGGTCTGACGGACGCGGGTGCACACGTCGACCAGCTGTGCGACGCGCCGCTCCCCACGGACCTCCTGGGTACCTGGGTGCGCGAGCGTGGACTGATGCCGCTCGAACGCGCCATTCGCAAGCTGACCGGAGAGCCCGCCGACATGTTCGGCTTCGCCGGGCGCGGCTACCTACGAGAGGGCAACTTCGCCGACGTGACGGTCTTCGACCCCGAGACGGTCGAGCCGGGTCCGCAGGAGCGCTTGCGAGACCTTCCCGCCAACGGGGAGCGGCTGACCGCCGAACAACCGAGCGGGGTGCGACATGTGCTCGTCAACGGGTCGTTGATCCGCCGGGACGAGACACAACTTCAGCTCGAGGATCTCCCGGGGGTACGGCCCGAGCTCTCATGAGGCGCGTTCGACACGTCAGCGCACGGTGCGGACGAATGTACGGAGATCCGCCACGAACAGGTCCGGCTGCTCCATGGCGGCGAAGTGGCCACCACGCTCCATGACCGCCCAGTGCACCACGTTGTACTGGCGCTCGACCCACGACCGCGGCCAACGCAGGATCTCCTTGGGGTAGCGGGCGACACCGGTCGGAGCATGGACGAACGGAAGCGGCTGCGCCGACGCGCCGCTGTGCCGGCTCTCCCAGTACAGACGGGCCGAGGACGCACTCGTCTGCGTCGCCCAGTACAACATGACGTTGGTCAGCATCTGCTCGCGGGTGAAGCAATTCTCAGGATGCCCGTCGCAATCGCTCCAGGTACGGAACTTCTCCACGATCCAGGCCAGCAGCCCGGCCGGAGAGTCGTTGAGCGCAGCACCGAGGGTCTGGGGCTTGGTCCCCTGCTCGTTGGCGTAGCCCGACTCCTCTTTCACGAAGCGCCGGGTCGCCGCCAGGTCGGCCTGCTCCTCGTCACCGAGAGGAACCGTGGGGTCCGGAGGTCCACCGAGGGCCATGTTGAGATGGATGGCCATGCAGTGTCCGGGGTCCAGCCCGCCGATCCTGGTCGTCACCTGTGCGCCCCAGTCACCGCCCTGCGCGACGTACTCCGTGTAGCCGAGTCTGCTCATCAGCGTGACGAACGCCTGGGAGATGCGGAGTTCGTCCCAGCCCGCCGTGCGCGGGGGTTCAGAGAACCCGTAGCCCGGCAGCGACGGTGCGACCACATGGAAGCTGTCTTCAGGGTTCCCGCCGAAGGCTTCCGGGTCGGTGAGCCGTGGGATGACGTCGAGGAACTCGACGATGGAGCCCGGCCATCCGTGCGTGAGGAGCAATGGCACGGCATCGGCATGAGCCGACCGGGCATGGATGAAGTGGATCGACTGCCCGTCAATCCGGGTCTTGAACTGGCTGAACGAGTTCAGCCGATCTTCCTGGACCCGCCAGTCGTAGCTGTCGAGCCAGTAGTCGACCAACTGGCGCAGGTAGTCGGTCGGGATGCCGTACTCCCACCCGGTGCCGTCGATCTGATCCGGGAAGCGGGTCCGCTCCAGGCGATGGTGCAGGTCCTCGAGAACAGATTCGTCAACCTGAACGTGGAACGGATCAATCGGCTCGCTCATGTCGTCCTCTCGGCGTCGCGTAGGTCCCGCTGGTGGCAGCGGCGAGGTCAGGCTCGACCGATCACGTCCACGCCGTAGCGCTGGAGCGACCCGACGAGGTCCTCCCGGAACATCACGGCCGGCACGACCACACGCGTCGCACCCAGCCCCTCCAGGCCCGCCAGTTCGGCCAACGCCTCCTCACCTGCCGTGACGTTGCACTGCACGGTGACCTCAATGGCGGCCGGGTCCCTGCCCGCCCCCTCGGCGCTCTCCCTCATGGTCTTCATCAGAGAGACCATTCCGTCGCGGGTGACGCCCAGCGGGAAGAACCCGTCCCCGATGCGACCGGCTCGGCGCGCGGACGCCTCGCTGTGACCTCCCACGTGCACGGGAATGGTCCCACCGGGCGGCTGCGGTCGCAGGAAACAGTCGCGAAATTCCGTCGTGCTGCCCTCATAGCTCGCCTTGTGCTCGGACCAGAGGGCCCGCATGGCGGCAATGCTCTCGTCGGTGCGCTCCCCGCGCCCGGCAAAGGGGACGCCCAACGCGTCGAACTCCTCCTCCAGCCAGCCAATGCCGGCGCCGAGGATCATCCGCCCGCCCGAGAGGTAGTCGAGGCTGGCCAGCTCCTTGGCCAGCACCAGCGGGTTGCGCTGCGGCACGATGAGGATGCCGGTGGCCAGGCGCAACGTCGACGTCCGGGCCGCGACGTAGGACAGCCAGATCAGCGGATCCGGGAACACCGTCGCCTCCCCGGAAGGGAGCTTCCCCGAGGGGTCGTAAGGGTATTTGGACTGATACCCGGCCGGAACCACCACGTGGTCGACGGTCCAGATCGATTCGAAGCCGGCCGCTTCGGCCGCCACTGCAAGGGCGACGGCCGCCTCGGGCTCGACGAACGGCCCGATGTTGGCAAAGGCGAGGCCGAACTTCATCCGCCGGCCGCGATGTCGATCAGCAGATCGCCGCCTTCGGTCACCCGGGCCACGTCGCCCGGTCGCAGGATGACCGTGGTGAACGCGCTCTGCACCGCCGCCGGCCCGTCGATCGCCGGGCCCGGCCCGATGCTCGAGAAGTCGTAGTACGGGGCGTCCCTCTGCCACCCCTCGCCGGCCCACATATCGCGGTGACCGAGCGGCGCCGGGGGCGCTCCCCGCTCCAGCGTCACCGGGGCGATCTTGTCCACCTCCCCGACGGCCGTCAGGCGGATCCCGCGCACAATTGGCTCCTGCGCCCGGGCCTCGATGAGGCGGGCCTCCTCGTTGCGCCGGTGGAATTCGGTGACCGCCGCGCCGACGTTGGTCGGGGCGTCGACCGGAATGGCAGCGTCGAAGGTCTGGCCGGGGTAGACGAGGAGGATCGACCACTCGAGCCGGATCCGCTCGGCAGGAACCCCGGCGTTGCCGAGCTCGGTGAGGGCGGTGTCTTCGAGCTCCCCGGCCAAGCGACTCAGGGTGCCCGTGTCCGCTTCCTGCCAGGGGACGATGTACCCCCTGGAGTCGTCGATCACGTGATCCGCCGTGAGCAGGCCCAGGGCGGACAGGCCGGGAGCGGCACTGGGCACGAGCACCCGGCGCATCCCGAGAGCCGCGGCCTGCGTCGTGGCGTGCACACCTCCCATGCCGCCGAAGGCGACGAGATCGAGCCGGCGCGGATCCGCACCCGCCAGCGAGAGCACCCGGCGGATCGCATCGGTCATGTGGGCATCCACCAGCCTCACCGTGGCTGCGGCAGTCGCCTCCGCGTCCAGGCCGAGCTTGGAGCCCAGCCGAGCGAGCGCAGCGGTGGCCGCCGCACGATCGAGCCGCATCCGCCCACTGGCGAACCGCTCCGTGTCGATTCGGCCCAGCACGAGGTCGGCATCGGTCACGGTGGGTTCCGTCCCGCCCCGGCCGTAGCTGACGGGCCCCGGCTCGGACCCGGCGGACTGGGGCCCCACGTGGAGAACACCCGCGTCCGCCCAGGCGATCGATCCTCCCCCGGCTCCGACCGAGGGGATGTCGACCATGGGGATGCCGATGCAGTAGCGGTGCCTCCAGTTCCAGTCCATCTTGATCTCGGGGCGACCGCCCCGGATCAGGCAGACGTCATAGCTGGTGCCGCCCATGTCGACACTGACCACGTCACCGAGGCCGGCATCGAGCCCCGCTCGGGCGGCTGCGATCACGCCACCGGTCGGCCCGGAGCCGATGGTGGCCACGGCACGCCGCGCCGCGGCATCGGCGGTGGCCACCCCGCCGGCCGAGGTGGCCACCAGTAGTTCGTGCGTGAACCCGGCAGCGGCCAGTCGGTCGGTCAGCCGCTCGAGGTAGCGGGCGATGGGAGGGCCGACGAATGCATTGACCAGGGTGGTCGACGTCCTCTCGAATTCGGGTGGCTTGGGGAGGATCTCGTGCGACAGGGACACCATCTCGAGGTCCGGGTATTCGTCGAGGATGATCTCGCGGGCTCGGATCTCGTGCTCGGGGTTCAGGAAGGAGTGGAGAAAGCAGACGGCGATCGACGTGACCCCGAACGAGCGGAGGCGAGCGGTCGCCTTGCGAACGCCCTCCTCGTCCAGCGGCGTCTCGACCTCCCCCTCGGCGGTCATGCGCTGGGCGATCTCGAGCCGGACACGGCGGCGGGCTATGGGAGAGGGCGGCGGCGCAGCCGGATCCCAGATGTCCTCTTTGAAACATCGGCGGAATTCGATCTCGTCGCGGAATCCTTCGGTGACGAGGAGGCCCGTCGGTGCCCCCTTCATCTGGATCAGGGCGTTGTCGCCGGTCGTCGTCCCGTGCACGATCGTGCGGGTCTGAGCGAGGAGCTCCGCCAGGTCGAGACCCTCGGCTGCGGCGAGCTGGGCGAGCCCGGCCAGCACGCCGTCGCTCTGGTCATGCGGCGTGGTCGGAGCCTTCTCGAGGACCCGAGTGCCGTCGGGCCGCCGCAACACGCAGTCGGTGAAAGTTCCCCCGACATCGATGCCGATCCGGTAGCTCATCGCCTCGCTTCCCTCTCGAGCTTCGTCGCATCGAGGTCGACCGCGAGCGTCATCTCCTCCAACGAACCCGTGACGACGACTCCGTAGTCCCGGAACGCACCCTCGATCGAGACGTACTCGTCCCAGACGTCATCGAGCACCGCGGTGGGATCGCGGTCGAGCGGGTCGCCCCATCCCCCGCCGCCCCCGAACCGGTACACGAGCTGCTCACCCGTCTGCAGGAGCTTGTTGGCCACCGAGGGGTTCACCTCCGTGTCCCCCACCATGCAGTGATCCGGGGACCCGTGGTGCCCGCCGGCGATGCCGGGGTGGATGTGACGCTGATTCACCACGTACTGGTTGACGTAGGTGGGAGTGCGGACCTCCTTCACGAAGTTGCTGCCGCAACCCCCGCGCCACTCACCCGGCCCCCCGGAGTCGGTGATGTAGTTCCGGCCGCGGAGGATGTGCGGGAAGAGGTGCTCGTTGATTTCCGCGCTCGCCTTGATCAGGTTGCCGCTCGCGGCGGCAAGGGCGCCCCATGCGTCCTGCCCCCGCACTGCATTCACCCATCCGGCATTGACCTCACCGCCGTGGTCGAAGAAGGAGTGCCCGGTACGCGGGTCCTCGTCACCCCACATTTGGCGCGGACTCCCGTACTTGTAGCTCTGCGGGGCGCAGCGATCCGGGATGATCTGGCTCATGGCCAGTGCGATGGCGTCGCTGACCTCTACTCCGGGGTGGTGGGTCCCGCTGGAGACCGGCTTGCCCTCGGTCGGGTTGAGGCACGAGCCCTCCGGGACCCGCAGCTCCATGCAGTCGAAGAACCCCTCGTTCTTGGGGATGCTGGCGTCGACCATGCTCGCCAGCTGGGCGATCGCGTTGCCCCGGGTGTTCCCGAAGGTCGACCACGCCTGGATCTCGGGGCGGCTGTCCGAACCCGCGAAGTCGATGATCAGCCGGTCCCCGTCGACCGTGACGGCCACGTGGACGTGGATGTCACGGTTCCCAGCCGGGTCGGCGTCGAAGTAGACATCCGCCTCGTAGGTCCCGTCGGGCCAGGCGGCGATCTCCTGGGAGAAGCGCCGGCGGGCGTCGGCGATCGACCAGTCCACGGCCGAGCGCACCACGTCGGCCCCGTAGTCGTCGATGATCGACTTCAGTCGTTCGGCGCCGAGTTGGGCCGCACCCACCTGCGAACGGAGATCGCCGACGAATCCGGCCAGTCGATTGTTGGCCCGCATCATCAGGACGACGTCCCGACGCTCCACGCCGGCGTCGAGGATCTTGAGGATCGGGTACCTCGTGCCTTCGCTCCAGATGTCCTTGGCGAAGACGTTGTACCCGCCGGCCATGGCGCCCCCGGTGTCGCCATGATGGCACTGGATCGACGCGAACAGGACCAGATTTCCGTCGTCGTCGAACACCGGGCTGAACACGTTGAAGTCGGGAAGATGCCCGCCACCGTGGTAGGGGTCGTTGGCCACGATCACGTCGCCGGGGTGCAGATCTTCCTCGAAGAAGTCGATCGCCAGGCGCACGGGCAGGGTCGAGGACAACATGAATTGCGGGATGCCGACGGACAGCGCGGCCAACCTGCCGCTGTGGTCGAGAATCGTCGCGTTGCGCTCGTTCGATTGGTTGAGGATCGGGGTGGTGGCGGTGCGCGAGACGTAGGTGGCCATCTCGAACGAGACGGTCTCCATGGCCGAGCGGATCACTGACGCCGTGACGCCGTCGGTGCCTGGAAGTGAGGTCATTGGCGGGCCCCCCCGATTGGATGTGAGGTCGGTGTCGAGCGACCGGACCTTGGCTGCCACCAGCGGTGACCTGCGGCGACCAACGCCGAAGCTACCAGCATGTTTCGGGCGAAACCCCGACGCACGTGCCGGCTCGCCGCCCTGCGACCGGACGGCTCACACGAGCTCGATCGGTTGGATTCCGGTCTGCTGATCGACCGACCAGCCATTTGATGCCATATTCTGACATTAAATCCCGCCGGGTGGCGGCCCGCAAGCGGCCAGCCGCGAGACCGCAGTCGTCACCCCGCGCGCGAAGAGCACCCCTCCACCCAGTCGGCCACGTCCGCGGCCATGGCCTCGGGATCCCCCAGTGGCCCGAAATGGCCAAGCCGGGGCCGCTCCATCAGCGTGCCCCGCGGCAGGGCGGCCGCGATGGCCGGTGCGAACGCTGCGGGACTCATCGGTTCGGGACGTCCGACCACGATCGCCACCGGTAGGCCGAGTGAATCCACCGTGGCCCACGCACCGCTGGTGGCGGCCCGGCGGAAGACCTCGGCTTCGGTGGAAGGTCGACAGCGCAGAGTGACCGAGCCGTCCGGGGTGGGTGCGAAGCCGCCGTCGACGTAGGCCCGAAGGGCATCCGGGTGCAACTGGTCGAGCGGAGGCTTGGATCGATAGTTCTCGTACGCCTGGTCCAGGGAGTCGAACTCGTCACGGCGCCGGGAGGCCGCTTCGGACATGGGGTTGTCGCCGTCGAAGAGCGGCCTGTCCGCTGGAGGGACGATGACCGGCTCGTACAGCCACAGCGAGCGAAAGGCGTCAGGTCTGGCCGCCGCAGCCAACACCAATGCGGCACCGCCCATCGAATGCCCGATGCCGTGAAGAGGTCCGACGGGCAAGTGATCGCTGCCCAGAACGGCCAGGACGTCGTCGGCCATGCGCGACCAGGCCACCCCAGCCCCCGGCGGCAGTTCGGACAGGCCATGGCCTCGGAGATCGAGCGACACACACCGGTATCGATCGCTCAGGAGGGACGCCATCGGCTCCCACACCCGACCGTGAAGCCCCGTGGCGTGCGAGAAGAGCAGCACCGGAGTCGCCGCGTCGCTCGGTCCGCCCAGGTCGTGCAGCGCGATCCGCACGCCGTCGCCGGATTCGATCAATTCGTGCGCACGGCCTGCCATGGCGAGCGAAAGGATATCGGGCTGCGCACAGAATCGGAGAGCCGACCCGACGTTGCCTGCGAGATAGGCCGGCAGGCCATCCGGTCTGAAGGACGCCGAGACGCGCTCCTCGGCGAGCACCGACCGAGTCACGGCCCGTTCCGTTCTCGCGGTTCACGAGGCCGTCGACGTAGGATCACCGATCGTCGATGCCACTTCAACCTCCCGTGACTCAGGCCTCGGTGATCGCGACCTCGTCTCGATGCTCGACGACCACGGGCTCTCCGTCGCGGAGATCGATCCTGTCCGGTCGTGGCTGCCGGGAGAAGGTGACCTCGACCTGGGCACCTTCGTCGCCAACGTGCCCGACGCCGGGGTGAGGTGCCCGATCGGTGTGGAGGTCTTCTCCGACATCCTTCATTCGCTTCCTCCGCAGCGGACAACGCCCGTATGGCGGGACATTCGGCGCGACGGGTGCTCGATACCCTCCGACGATCCGGAGGGTGACATCGGTCGCGCATCCGCCAGGTCGTTGGACCGACCGACGTACCGTCGTTCCTAGGCGCCGATCGCCCGGGGGACGAGAGCCGAATGCGAATTCTGTGCTTCTCGGCGACGCAATGGAACCCCTGTGGCCGCGAAGCCCTTACGGGTGATCGGAGGCCTGTGAGCGCCTTCAACCTACGTCGACGGGTTCGGCATTGAGGCGTACCTCAACCTCGATCATGCGCCGAGTATCGGCCCGTCGTTGACGCTGTGCGGGACACCGTCGAGCAGAAGATCCACGCAAGTGATCTCCCCGTCCCCCATCATCGAGGTGTTCCTGAACGACGTACGGAGAGACTTCCCGGACAGCGAAAAGAGGAAGCTCACCCGGTACGTCGAGGAGATCGGGCGGACGACGTCGCTCGTCGGATAGGCGCGGAGGAGGGGTGGGAGAACTCTCCCTGGGAGTGGCTCCTGAGCGACTTGATTGCCTACGGCCGAGACTGAACGTCCGCGTCGAGACGACACGTCGCCGGGATCTCGCCCATACGCGGGTCAGGGTCAGTGAAGATGCTGTTGCCAGTCGGGTGGGACACGTCCGGCGGGCCCCGGTGTCGGCTGGTCGAGAGGGTGGGCGAGGGGCGGGGCGAGCTGGGGCCCATCGTAATAGTCCTGGCTGTCGTAGTCCCAGAACCAGTCCTCATCCGGCTCGAAGCTCCGGACGATGGAGTGACCCGTCTGACGAGCATGCCGACTCGCGTGCTGGCTGGGCGAGCTGTCGCAGCAACCGACCACCCCGCATGCGGCACACCGTCGGAGGTGGAGCCACCACCCGTCGCTCTTCAGGCATTCCGCACAACCGGATCCGCTCGGTTCGACCGAAGCATTGATCAACTCGTCAGTCATCTTCTGAACCTACCAATCCGCACGTCTGGCCCTTGTGAGTATGCGCCGCTGGCAGCTCCATGACACCAGTAGGCCCCCCGGGTCAACCGTCTCTCCGGTGGCGACGAGCTCACGGAGGGTTGGCCAACGTGGCGAAGCATTCGCAGGCGACGACTGCGCGAGTGCACGTACGAGAGTCAACGGTCTCCGTTCCCATGCATGCCTCGGCGCCTGAGCCGTGTCGGCTTGGGACCAGGGTCTTCCGCTGGTGCGAGGGACGTGCCCTGGACGGAAAAATCCGACGAGTGGAAGAGCTCGTTCGATTTGCAAGGGCGGTGTGACCGTGTCGGCCTCAGGCGCGGCCGGAGACCGATGAATCCGGTGGCCACCCGTCCCAGCGCGATCGGAGGCAGTGCGCACGTCGATCCGCGGGATCCGGTTTCGATCGGCCACTGGTACCTGCACGCGCGAAGCGCGCACCGCGACGGCGAGGTGATCCGAGCCTACGACGAGCTGCAGAAGGAGACGGATCGGCTGTTCGTGCGGCTGACACAGACGGGTGGACCTACGTCGGTGCGCGTCGTGTTCATCGCACCTGGGGAACCCCCCGGTCGGTCGCTTGCTCCCCCGGCTGGGTCCTCCCGTCGTGCAACGACAGCTTCGGGGGAACTAGGCCTCGCGGTAGTAGTGGTCCTGCTCGAGATCCTCGAGCAGCGAGGGCCCGATCGGCTCCCATCCGAGCAGCTCCATGGTCCCGGTGGCGGCGGCGGGGCTGTCCAAGCCGATGAAGTGGCCCAGAGGGGCGAAGTGCTCGGCGGCATCGGCGGGGGCCACGGACGCCGAGGGGACGCCCAGGTGGCGGCCCATCGCGTGCGCGATCTCCCGGAAGGCGACTCCCTCGTCGCCGACCGCGTGCAAGACCGAGCCGGCGGGGGCCGCCTCGACGGCGAGGCGGGCGAGGCGGGCGGCGTCCGTGCGGTGCACGGCCGGCCAACGATTGGATCCGTCCCCCACGTATCCGGCCACGCCGCGCTGTCGGGCGATGCCGGCGATGATGGCCATGAACCCGTTGTCGCCGTCGCCGTGGACCGTCGGCGGGAGGCGCAGCACCGACGAGCGGACGCCGACGCCCCTCAGGGACAGTGTGAGGAGCGCGGTGGCCGCCCGCACCCCGGCGGGATTGGCCCGGATCTCCGCGCCGGGGACGAGCCCGTCGTCCTCGGTCGCCACCCGGCCTGCCGTCACCCCGAGCAGGCCCGAGGCGAGCACGAACGGACGGTCGGAGTCCGCCAGCGCCGCGCCCATGGCCTCCACGGCCCGCCTGTCGGCCGCGCCCGCGGCGGCGAAGTTGCCGCCGAAGGCCACCTCGTGCTGGAACGCCAGGTGGATCACCCCGTCGGAGTCGGCGGCGGCCTTGGCCAGGCCGTCGGGATCGTCGAGGTCGCCTCGCTGCACCATGGCGCCGGCCGCCTCGAGCGCCTGCGCCGACGCCTCGGAGCGGGCGAGGCCCACCACCTCGTGGCCTGCTCCGCGCAGCTCGGGCACGACGGCCGAGCCGATCCAACCCGATGCACCGGTGACAAAGATCCTCATGGGAATACCTCCTGCGACAGCTGATGACAGTAACTGTCATCACAGTACTCGTGATGTCAGTCACTGTCAACGTAGAATGGGGTCCATGGGTCGATGGCAGCCGGACAGTCGTGGGCGACTGCAGGAGGCGGCACTCGCTCTCTACTCGGAGCGGGGATTCGACCAGACCACTGCGGCGCAGATCGCCGACCGGGCCGGCTTGACCGAGCGCACATTCTTCCGCCACTTCGCGGACAAGCGCGAGGTGCTCTTCGGTGGTTCTGCCCTCCTCGGGGAGCGGATCGTCGCCGGCGTGGCCGGCACTCCGGCGGGCGACGGGCCCCTCGACGCCGTTGCCCGCGGGCTCGACGCTGCGGCCGCCATGCTCGGAGAGTTTCGCCGGGACCTGTCCCGCCAGCGCCAGACCGTGATCGAGGCCAACCCCGAGCTCCGCGAGCGCGAGCTCACCAAGTTGGCCGACTACGCCGCCGCGGTGGCGGTGGCCCTGCGTCAACGGGGCGTGGGCGAGCTGCAGGCGACGTTGGCCGCCGAGACCGGCATGACGGTGCTGCGCGTGGCCATGCAGCGGTGGGCCGCCACGGACAACAGCGAGGACCTCTCGACCATCATGCGCGATTCCGTCGCAGAGCTGCGGGCGGTGGCGGGCAGCGGCTGAGCCGGGTCAGCTCCCCGAGCCGTCGCGGCGGCCGGGTGGCATCCGCACCACTGTGCGACCGGTCGTCGCCCGCCGCTCGAGCGACTCGAGCGCGGCGGGGACCTCCGCGAAGTCGATCTCCCGGCCGATGACCGGGCGGATCGTCCCGGTCCGGGCGAGGTGCAAGATGCGGTTCCAGATGTCGACGCCCTGTGCAGTGGACAGGAAGTTCATGCCGAACGGACGGGCCGGCCGCGGCGAGTCGACGTAGGCGAAGAGAATGAAATTGACACCGACGTCAATTTCATATATCTTGGTGAGCGTGCCCAGCTCTCCGGGCACCATGATGCTGCCGGAGCTGCCCCGCTCCGAGACAACGGAGGACTCATGGAACGCCGCCTCGACTATCCGGTCTTCGACGCCGACAACCACATGTACGAGCAGCCGGACGCGTTCACGCGCTACCTGCCTGACGAGTACAAGAACGTGATCAAGTACGTGCAGGTGAACGGGCGCGACAAGCTCGCCATCAAGAACGTGATCTCGGAGTACATCCCGAACCCGACCTTCACCGTGGTGGCCCGGCCCGGTGCCCAGGCGGAGTTCTTCAAGAACGGCAACCCCGAGGGCAAGTCCCGCCGCGAGATGCTCGGCGAGCCGATGCGCGCCCTCGACGCCTTCTTCAAGCCCGAGCCTCGCCTCCAATTGATGGACGAACAGGGCGTCGACCGGGCCATCATGTGGCCCACCCTGGCCAGCGTCCTCGAGGAACGCCTTCACAACGATCCTGAGGCCAGCCATGTCATCATCCACTCCCTGAACCAATGGATGCACGAGGAGTGGACCTTCAACTACAAGGACCGTATCTACCCCACCCCCGTCATCACGTTGCCGATCGTGGACGAGGCCATCCGCGAGCTCGACTGGGTCGTCGAGCGCGGCGCCAAGATCATCCTCATCCGGCCCGCCCCGGTACCCAGCCTGAAGGGCTTCCGCTCGTTCGCCCTGCCCGAGTTCGACCCGTTCTGGTCCAAGGTCCAGGAGTACGACGTGACGGTCGGCATGCACGCCTCCGACGACGGCATGACCCGCTACTACAACCAGTGGGAGGGCCACCACGACGAGCTCCTGCCGTTCGCGAACGCGACGGCCTTCGGGAACGTGGCGCACTTCTTGAACCGCGGCATCTTCGACGCCATGGCGTCGGCGGTCTGCCACGGCATGCTGTCGCGGTTCCCTCGCATCCGCGTGCTGCCGGTCGAGAACGGGTCGAGCTGGGTGCTGCCCCTCATCGATGCCCTGGGCCACTCGTACGCGCAGCAGCCACGCCTCTATGCCGAGGACCCGGTCGCCGTGTTGCGCCGCAACGTGTGGATCCACCCCTTCTTCGAGGAGAACCCGCTGGGTCTCATCAAGGCCATCGGCACCGACCGCGTCGTCTTCGGCTCTGACTACCCGCACCCGGAGGGTCTGGCCGACCCGGTCTCGTACGCCGAGGAGCTGGACAGCCTGCCCAGGGAGGACGTCGAGAAGATCATGGGTGGCAACCTGGCCGAGGCCCTCAAGATCGCTGCCTGAACACTCCGAGATCACTCCTCATGCCCGGCGTCGGATTCGTCGGTCTGCGAGACCGTCGCCGGGCAATCGGTCAACGCTCCGCTTTCGCCGCCATCTCGACGTAGGGAGCCAGCATCTCGGCCAGCAGGCGTCGATATCGCTGACCACGATCGCGCTTCGGCGCCAGAGTGTCGTACGCCATCGATTCCAGCAGCTGTTGGCTGAAGGCGTAGCCGCGAATGACAAGGAAGATCGCCGTCGCCAGATCGGGCTTGCTCGCGGCCGGCCCGAGGGCTTCTCGCAACAGTCGGCGGACGTGCCCGTTCGACCGTTCCGCTACTTCCAACATCGTCTTGCGCACTTCGGCGCTGGTGCGAGGATCATGGTCCAAGTTGAGGAGCACTTGCAGGCTGGCGAGATAGTCAGGCCGGGCGTAGTGGGCCGAGAACGCATCGATCAGCTGCGACATCCGTTCCACGACCGTCGTTCCGTCGATGCGCGCCTGCTCCACGGTCTCGACCATGTGCTTCGCTCCGTCCTCGAGGACGGCGAGCATGAGGCCTTCTCGATTGCCGAAGTACCACTGGATCACCCCCCACGTGACCCCAGCCCTGCGAGCGATCTCATTGGTGCTGGATCCCCGGTAGAAGCCGAGTTCAATGATGCATTCGATAGCCGCTTTGATCACCCGGTCGCGGGTGTCGATCTCACCGCTGCCAGCCGTCCGCTCGCGACGCAGTCCGTCGGCGGAGGGCATGATCCGGTCCGGCTTGGTCGTCACGACGGCAACTCTAGGCCCCCGTTGTCGGCCCAAAAGAGGCTGTCGTAGCTTCGACATTGTCGCTACTATGTGAGTGGAGCCTCAGGCGCGCCGGCCACGCCACGACGGGTCCTCCTCGCTGCCACGACGGGTCCTCCTCGCTCCGCTCCTTGCGAGTCTCCCGAAGGTCTAATCCGGCAGATTCCAGACCCGCTTGGCGTTGCCGCGGAGGATGAGCTCCCGCTCATCGGCAGGAATCGAGTGGAACTGCTTCTCCACCACCTGCCGTGACTTGGGCCATGACGTGACGGGGTGCGGGTAGTCCGAAGACCACATGATGTTGCTGACACCGATCCTGTCGCGCAGGAGCTCCAGCGAGAAGTCCTCCTCGATGAACGTCAGGTGGACGTTCTGGTGGAAGTAGTGGCTGGGCAGCTCGCTCAGTCCAGGGAACTCGTACCCCTGCCGGAGGACCATGTCATCGACGACGTGGATCCACCAGGCCACCCACGCCAACCCGGGCTCGACGAACACGAGCTTGAGCCGCGGGTGCCGCGCCAGGGCTCCGGTCAGGATCCACATACCGAATGCCTCCCCGGTCGTCAACGGCGTCATCGCGACCATGACGCCCTTCTGCGGGGTCGGGTCCCGCCGGCTCAGGTCGTCCAGGCTCGTGTTCAGGCCTATGTGGCAGCAGACCGGCAGCCCGGTCTCCTCGATCGCCGAGAAGAGGCGGTCGTAGCGCTCGTTGTAGTAATCCGGGAGCCCGAATTCCGCCGGAAAGACCGGTAGCTGAAGCGACCTCCCTCCTCGTTCAGCGGTGCGCTCCACCTCAGAGACGGCGAAGTCGATGTCGTGGATCGGTATCTGGTAGGACACGCAGAGCCGATCACGATCTGCCGACGCGAACTCATCGAGGGCATCGTTGAAGGCACGGGTGGCCTCGCCAGCACCCTTCTTGAGGTCGGGGATGTACCTGAAGGCGCTGACCTCTGAGTACAAGACCTCTACCTCGACGCCATCGAGGTCCATGTCCGTGAGTCGTTCCCGAGGATCTCCGTAGCCCGGTCGCTTGAAGACGGCATTCGCCCCGATGTGTTTGTCGTTGTCGCTCCGCTTCAGTCGCATGCCGGCCTGATTGGCTGCTGCCGTACCGCGCGCCATGCGCTGGGTGAACGCCGCGACGGCCGCGTCATAATCCTCGTGAAAGGTCGATGCCAGATGTGCCCTCACCTGATCGTGGGTGATGGCGACATGACTATCGGCCGAGATCAGTAGCTCGTCGCTGGTCGGGCCTCCCGTGGCGTCCAGAATTGTCATCGCTCCTCCTTCGTGTCATGTTCCTGCTTTCCGTCTGATGGACTACGCGAACGGGGCCGGCATCCTGATGCCTGCTGGGGCCCGCCAAGCTCCCGTACGCGCGTATCGAGTCCTCCGGGACCACTGCCGACAGCCTGCGGTGCCCGGCCAGGTCCGGCGGGTCCGGCGAACGCCTGCGCGATGGCGATCCACTGCTGGGCCGTGGGACCGGTGACGACCAGGCCACTGTCGTCCCGGTGCTTCCGCTGCGTGACAACAAGGCAGAAATCCATCGCGCTGCCGACGACCCGATCCCGGGCGTCTGGTGGCCCCCAGGTCCACACGTCTCCGTCCGGTGCGCTCAGCTCGACCCTGATCGGCACCTTCGGCGACGGGAGACGGTTGACGGCGTAGCTGTACGGCGCGGCGCGGATGCCCAGGTCGGCGATGTGGCGCAACCGGGCTGTCGGGGCCCGGTCGATGTCGAGCACGTCGAGGATGTCCTGGCCGTGCGCCCACGTCTCCATGAGCCTCGCCGTGACCGACGAAGCCGGGCTCATGTCCGGTCCGTACCAGGGCAGCCGGCGCCCAGGGTCGACGGTGCGGTAGGCCGCCACGAGCGCCGCTCGCGCGTCGCGGAACCAACTGAGGAGGCCCGCGCCGGGACGGCCGCGGTGCTGGGCGGCGATGCGGTCCGGAAGTCCGTCGCCGCCACTGGTGAGCACCTCGGCCTCTCGGCGGAACTGGTCGGGGTCGGTCAGCGACTGCAGGGTGGCCTCGTCGAAGTAGGCGAGATGGCTCACCTGGTCGCCGACGGTCCACCCCGCGGCGAGCGTGGAAAGCGACCACTGCGGTGGCCGGAGTCGCTCGAGAACCGCATCGAGAGCAGCGGACTCGGCGACCAGGTCGTCAACCAGGGAAGGCAGGTCGGCAGCCATCAAAAAGGCCTCGGGGCCCTCACGCCACTCAAGGTCGCCTCAGAATCAGGCCGGTTCGACTTGCACAGATCAGCGCCGTCGTGGGATCGACGAGCTGGTTGGCCGCCTTGCCTCGGAGCTGCCGGATGGCCTCGGCGGTGAGATTCAGCCCATGGATATAGCCCTCGCCGATCAAGCCCCCGTTCGTATTGCACGGCAGGCTTCCCTGCGGACCCAGATTCCCGTCTGCGATGAAGTCCTTCGCCTCACCGGGTCCACAAAACCCGAGAGCCTCGAGTTGCAGAAAGAACATGGGTGAAAACGCGTCATAGATCATCGCGACGTCGATGTCGGAGCGCGTGAACCCGTGCCCCTCAAACAGTCGATCCGCCATGGCGGCACAGCCCTCCATGACTGCAATGTCCTTCGTATAGTGGTTGCTGGCGATCTCCTCTTCGAAGAGGCCAGCCTGCGCGGCGGCCCCGATGAGGATTGGCTCATCGCTGGCGGAGGCGCGGTCGGCGGAGGTGATCACCAGTGCGACGGAGCCATCCGTCTCTTGGCAGCAGTCAAAGAGTCGAATCGCCGGTTCGGCGATCCATCTGGAGGCCTGATGATCTTCAAGCGTTATCGGCTTCTTGTAGAAGTGTGCATTCGGATTGGTCGCTGCGTATTCTCTGAATTGGACGACCGCACGACCAAAGTCCTCGCTCGACACGCCGTAGGCGTGCATGTAGCGGACGGAGTTCAAAGACATCCACGAGGCCGGCGTGAGCACTCCGTAGGGGGTACACCATTGCATGGCCGTCGAACCGGAATGAGACGACGTACCTCTGCCGCCGACCGCCGCCCGGCCGAAGCGCTCGCCCGACCTCGCCTTGATGGCTCGATAGGCGACCACCACGTCGGCAATGCCCGACGCCACCGCCGATGCCGCATGCAACAGGACACCTTGCGAACCGCCTCCCCCATAGGGAACTCGGCTGGAGAAATGGATCTCCGGAATGCCCAGTGTCCGGACGAGCTCGGTCTCTTCGACCGGATCGATGGTGTAGCTGACCAGCCCATCCACATCCGTCGTGGAGAGTCCAGCGTCGGCGAGCGCCGCCACGATCGCTTCGGCTGCGAGTTGTGTCTCGCTGCGACCCGCCGCCTTGGAGAACTCCGTCTGCCCGACGCCGACGATGGCGGTTGTGTCTCGAAGCCGACTAACCATCGAGCGCCACCCTTGGCCTGAAGACGGGGACCGCGCCGTCGTGGCGCGTCGGGCGGAAGTCGACGGTCACCGGCATCCCGATATTGATGTCGCGTGAGTCGATATCGACCAGATTCGACAGCACCCGGACGCCTTCCTCGAGATCGATGAGCGCGGCGAGGACGGGGTACTCGAACGCCGGGTTCTGAGGGTGGTGCAGGATGCTGTAGCTGTAGACGACCCCGTCTCCCGACAGGTCGATGATCTCGAATTCGAGCGAGTGGCACACCGGGCACATGGGGCGGGGCGGGTGCCGCAACCGTCCGCATCTCTGGCACTTCTGTGTCACAAGCCGGCCCTCCCGCGCCGCGTCCCAATAGAAGTGGTTGTCATCGTTGAGAAGCGGGGCTGGGCGCGAGACCTCGTTCGGCTCGGTCACCTGGGTCCGTCCAGGACCGCACGGCTGTCGACCATTGCATCGATCTGGGCGTCGGAGTAGCCCAGCTCGAGCAGGATCTCCCTGGTCTGCTCGCCGCAGGCGCACGGACCGCGTTGGATCACCGGCTCAGCGGGGCTGATGTTGACCAACAGGCCCGGGTCCTCGAACCGTCCCACACTGCTCGACCACGTCTCACTCACCAGAGTCAGCCGCTTGGCGTGCGGATCGTCGAAGAGGTCCCGGCAGAAGCGTTCGTCGACCACCTCGATCGGCACACCCCCGTCGTCGAGAGTACCGAAGACCTCCGTCGCCGTCGCACTCTCGAAGTAAGCGCCGAGCCAGGAGGCCACCGACTCGTCGTCGTCGGCTGTCGGCGCGCCGGGAAGCAGCGTCCGTAGGGTCGCCCGCGCCTCGCTCGTGATCGCGGCAAGGAAGATCCACTCGCCCAGTGAGCACCGGTAGAGGCGGTAATAGGGGGAGAGCCCGAACTGATCGCCGTCGACGCGCCCCCAGTCCGGCGCCGTGCCATCCGAACGGGTCCATGCATAGGACGTGTGGAGAAGGCCCGCGTTCACGATCGAGGTGCTGACGGCCTGGCCCTCTCCGGTCCTGTCCCGATGATAGAGGGCCGTCGTGATGGCGATGGCCGCGAGCAGGGCATTACCCGTATCTCCCATGTTGGACCGACTCCACAGCGGAGGGTTACCGGCGCTGCACGCTCCATCCTCCCATTCGGTCCCCGTCATGGCCGCCGCGTTCTGATCGGTACCAGGCAGATCGGACCTGGGCCCCTTCTCGTACCCCCGAGTATTGCAATAGACCAGAGCGGGGTAGCGCTCTCGGAGGGTCTCGTAGTCCAAGCCCAGCCGCGCGGCTGCTCCCGGCCTCCAGTTCAGCGTGATCACGTCAGAACGCTGCAGCAACTTCTCCAGCGCCTCCCTGCCGGCCGGGTCCTTGAGATCGACCGCGAGGCTGCGCTTGCCACGGTTCGTCCCGAGGCCCATGTGCGTGCCGTTCCAGTAGGTGTCGTGCAGCGCGTTGATCTTGATGACGTCGGCCCCGAGGTCGGCAAGGGCCCGCCCTGTGAACGGCCCCGCCACCCCGAGCCCGAGGTCGAGGACCCGAACACCGGCCAAGGGATGCGCGAGTGAGTCGTCGGACCCGAGATCAGGAGCGGGTCGTACCCCGGAACCGCTCTGGGCGAGCACCTCATCGGTGTGTTGGCCAGAGCGCGGCGCCGGTCCGGCGACGGCGCCCGGTGTCGCCGAGAACTCCAACAGGACGCCGGCATGGTGGATCGGTCCCTGCTCGGGATCGTCTACCTCCACGACGCACCCATCGGCGAGAAACGACTTGTCCATCAAGGCCCCCTCCGGCGGCCGGACGATGGTGATCCCAAGACCCGCCTCTTCGGCCGCGCGAACCCATTCGTCGGCCGGGAACTTCTTGAACGCCTCCACCAGCTGCGGGTAGAGAAAGATACCGGTCAACATCCCGTCGGGCTCCATGGAGACCCGATCGGGATCGTCCCGGTACGACGTGTCCGATCCAACAGCCGACAGCTTGTCCCCTTCAGCTGTCGCCAGGACCCAGCGGGGTCGGAGTGTCCAGTGATGGACCCATTTGCCGTCTGCACATTCGAAGAGACCCTCGATCGACCTCGAGTCGATGGGCCACATCCAGTACAGCGGTGCATCCGGGTCCTCGACGCGCTGCCAGTTCAGGCACGACGCGGCCAGAGCGCCCTGCAGCAGGGACGTGGTGACGCGCTGGCCCAGACCGCTGACCTGTCGAGCGCGTAGTGCGGCGGCGATCCCCAACGTGGCGAAGTAGGTCGCGCCGATGCTCGGCCACGGCGTGCGCGGGAAGATGGGACCATCTCGGTCAGCGCCACGGACGAGCCCCTCGGGCGCACCGAACTCTGGGTACGGCCCGGGACGGCCGTTGATGAACTCCATCGCAGTCCCCCGTCGTCCCTTCTGGTCATAGAGAAGGCCGGTCCGGGCTGCGACGAGCGCGTCGTAGCCGGGACGATCACGGTGCACGGGGTGCTCTCCGTAGGCGGTGATCGAACAGGTGATGATGCGGGCATTGAGGCTGCTCAGCGCATCGTGGTCGATGCCGAGCCTCGTTGTGGTCCCCGACGAACAGCTGTCGACGACGACATCGGATATCCGGGCCAACTGAAAGAACTGCCGCCGTCCCTCGTCGCTCTGCAGATCGAGGTGGGCACTCCGCTTCCCGCGATTCCAGACCCGGTACCCGGTCTGTTGTGCAAAGGGATCACCCCGGGGCGACTCGATCCGTATGACGTCAGCCCCGTTGTCGGCAAGGAACATCGTCGTCATGGGGCCGGCCATGCCCCAGGACAAGTCAAGGACGCGCAGACCTCCGAAAGCTCCAGCCATGCGACTCCATCCCTTCGCGTTCCGGCCAGGTCTACCATAGCTATTACTATGTTGCAGCGCCACGAGGGCGCTCGGGTGCTCCGCCGCAAGGTTCCTCGGACGCCGGCTGGCCCGAGAAGGACTGCCTGAACGGGAACTTTCCGCACGGGCGCCCCGCTGACACCGAGGCCGGTCAGATGCGGCGCCAACTCGAGCATCCAATTCCGGGAGGGCTCTTCCTCCGGGGCCCCGTGGGGCCGGTCATCGAACGTGAGCTCCGCACGGAAAGGGGTCGGGCCCGACACCTCGGATGACGAGGCTGCGGGCTGGACGAGCGAGCGGCGACAGCTCGCAGCCCGCCCGGTCGCTCACGCCTGACCGTAATTGGGTGTGGCCTCAGGAAATACCGGCGCGTAGGTCACCACCGCGTGGGCGACCGGCTCCTCCCGTCCGGAGCGGCGGATGAACGTGTCAACGACGCAGGATCTTCTTCCGAACCGGAGGAGTCTGCCCTCTACGAGCAAGACCCCAACCGGCGCCGGCCTCAGGAACTCCATTGAGATGGAGGTGGTGAATGCTTCAGAACCCTTCGGGGAGCGGGAGATGGTGACGAAGTAGGCCATTGTGTCGGCCAACGTGAACAGGATCGGGCCCGCCACCATCCCCCCTGGGCGAGCGTGCCCGTCTTCGAATCTGGCGCGCGCCACGATCCGCTGTATGGAGTACTCGTCTATCTCCAACGCGGCGACCGGGCGGCCTCCCATCGCCTTGTGGTAGCGAGCAAGGAGCTCGTCGGGCGTGTGGGTGAGCGTCTCGCCCCCCGCTGAGGCACCCTGATCCTTCATCTTGGCCCTTTCGCAGGCGTACGACCCCTCATACTCGCCCGCCCCGTGTGCGGTTCGACGCGATGACATCTTCGGGCTCACTCAAGCGGCACAACTCCCTCCCGTCAGAGGCGCCCGCCGGAGCGAAGCGCTCCCGGGACCCACGAGGGCGATCGTCTTTCTTTGAAGGCGAGCCACCCCTCGACACATTCCGATCCGCTCAGGCTGTCCTCCATCGACATCCGGTCGACGTGTCCGTAACGCTCATTGACGACGCGCTTGACGGCGAGTCGGGCTTCGGGAGCAGTCCTGCAACAGGCTTCGAGCGCCGCTCGTGCTTCGGCGTAGAGCTCCTCGTGCGGGACGACACGGCTCACGAGACCCCAATCGAGTGCCTCAGCAGCATCGAGCGTGCGACCTGTGAAGAGAAGATCGCGGGCCCGCGCTGGGCCGATCTGGGCAGGCAGGTACGTGGCGTAACCCGTGTCGGCGATGCCCCGATACAGCTCAGGGGCACGAAAGGTCGCCCGTTCGCTCGCGACCGCGACGTCGGAAAGCATCGCCATGAGGAGGCCTCCTCCCTGGCAGATGCCGTTCACGGCGCTTACGACCGGCTTGCGCGAGTTCCGGAGAGCTTCGAACGGCACGGTGTCGAGACCCATCACCCCGACCGTTGCCCCCCAACCGTCTTCGCCGACCCCTCCGAGATCACCGCCGGGAATGAAGACATCCCCTGTTCCCGTGAGCACCATGCCGGCCAGCGCGCCGTCACCGGTCATCACGTCGACGGCGTAGCGAACTGCGAAGTACATGGAGGCGGTCATCGCATTACGCGCTTCGGGACGATCGACTGTGCACCATGCCAGAGGACCTTGCCTCTCGAACCGGACGTGGGGTGTGCCCAGCCAGTCCCCTCTCGGGGGTCCGCTTGCTTCAGTCATACCGGGTCTCCTTGCTCGTTTGCGCCCTCGTTGAGCGTGGCCAGCTCCTCACCGAATCGATGTGCTGCGGCGCACGAATTGCGCGAATTGCTCTGGGTGGCTGACGTGCGCGCTGTGCGCGGCGCCCGCGATGGTGAAAACATCGGCTCCCAGCGAGTCGGCCAACCTGGTGGCGGCTTCCTGTGCGAAGGGCCACGTCTGTAGCCCGACACCGAACAGGCTGGGCACCTTGAGGTCCTCCCAGCGAAAGGGCTCAGTCAGGCCAGAGACGACGTCGGACCGAAAGGCCGCCCCCTCGGCGCGTCGACGCGCCCTGAGGTCTTCGGGGAGGCGCTGCCACGCTCCCTCGCCCACCATGGAGGCGTACACCCGCTCCGCGAGGGCATCCGTGTCGACCTCAGCCGCCATCGCCTCGAGACCCCGCCTGACCGGGCCCGGCCAGAATTCCATCCAGGGCACCTGGGGCTCCCACAGGCCCAGTCCCCGGAATCGTTCGGGATGCGAGATTGCTGCCGAGACAACGACCACGCATCCGAAGCTGTGGGCGACAACGGTGGTGGGTCCATCGCCCATGACGCCCAGCAGGTCATCCACGTGCTGGGCCAGGGACGCCGGCGGCACGGCCGGGATCGACTCGCCATAGCCCCGGCGGTCATACTCGATGACCCTCAGATCCGGTAGATGTGCCACCACGGGCCGAAAGCTCTTGGCGCGGTCCATGGCGCCGTGAACGAGCACAACCTCGGTCACAGTTGGATCACGGGGCCCGTGTGCGGTGACAGCCAAGACCGTGGCAGTTGCTCTGCCGTTCATCGGCCGATCATAGGCACGACGCACCGGAGCGCTGCGCCCGCACCTGGGTCATGAGAGGCAAGTTCCGTGCGCACCGAACGAGTTGCCCGGGACTACCGCGATACCAGTGGGCTGTCACTTGCCACTGGTGTCACGGGACGTGGAGCTCCCGAGAATGGATTGGAGGATTGCCTCGAGAGTGAAACGAAAGATCCGATCGAGGTCGACCTGTTGTTGAAGCGTGGTGCTCATGGTCTCGTCGATCTCGGTGTCCCGCTTGGCCCACACCTCCGCCCCGCGCACTCGATAGTCGGGCGAGAGTGCATCCTCGAGCACGATGAATCCACCAAGGTGGCACAGAATGGTCGCCACAGCAAAGGCCGCCTCTTCACCGTGCAGGCCGCCGGCGGTCACCTCGTGGGCCAAAACCGCCTGGGCCTTTGTGAAGATGGCTTCACCGCGGCCCTGTGTCTTCGAAAGGGCGACGAGTTGAGGGCGGGCCCGCACCTCTCGCAAGAGAGCGTTGGAAATTGATGTGATGCGCTCCGCCGGTGTTCGGCCACGGGGCGCGATCCTCCCGAATTGATCGGTGATCTCCTCTATCAACCGGTTGAAGAGCTCGTCTCGGTTACCGACGTGCCAGTAGACGGTAGGAGTCCCGACGCCAAGCTCGGCCGCGAGCTTGCGCATGCTGAACGCATCGACGCCACTCTCCTCGATCATCTTCAAGGCTGTCGCAAGCACCCTGTCGACCGTGATGGAAGGACCGCTGGCTGGTGGAGCGGGGTCCGTCTTTCCCTTCTGCGCCACGACTTCGAACCCCGGTTCCTAGTGCCGATCCGACCGTACGCGTGCTCCCGAGCCCCTGTTCGCACCAGGGACCCTGCGGGCCGGGATAGGGCTGCTTCTCACGAGCACGACCGACAGCATTGCTATTTGTAGTCCCGAGGATCCGGAACCCCGTCAGGTGTGCCTTCGTGGTACTCCACCAACTCGATCAGATAGCCGTCAAAGTCCTTCACGTAGGCCATCGTCACAGGCCAGCGATCCAGCCGACTGGGCGGCGACACTGACTCACATCCCGCAGTGATCGCCTTGTCGTATAGGGACACGCAATCATCGGTGTTCACGTAGAGCTTCCACATGGCGGTGCCCATGTCGATCGGACCCTCCCGGTCGAGGTGTTGGGCGAGCTGCATGCGACTGCCCCCCGCTGGGGACTGCAACACCGCCTCCTTGACGTTGGGGATGTCCGTTCGGCTTTGCAAAGGGATACCGATCACGCCCTCCCAGAAGTCGATGGCGCGGTCGAGGTCACTGACGTTGATGCAGTACTGAGAAAGGATCGACACCATGGTTCTACCTCCTGCCGTACGGTCGGATCACAAGTTGACCATCACACCTTGCTATTCGGGGACGGTCACGGGAATGGCCTCTACGCCGGACAACCACGGTCGCCCCGCCGCTTCGACGGACTCCCACTTCTTCAGCTCCACCCCGCCGGTTTGCCCGAGATCCTCCGGGGTGGGCCCGAAACGGTCGGCGAGAGATTGCAGCTTGCCGACGTCGAAGCCGTAGACCTTTGCGGCAGTGAGCCCCAGGATCCGCCGCGCATCGTCAACCGGGCAATCCCAGAACGTCTCGCGGAGCCACTGGCGCGTGTGGGGCCACGTGCCTTCTGGATGAGGGAAGTCGTTGCCCCACATGATGTTGCCGACGCCGATCTCGAAACGACGAGCAATCTCGCGACGCCGGGTGTTGGACGACCCGATGAAGACATTACGGTCGAAGTACTCGCTTGGAAGCATCTTCAATTTCGGGGCGATGTCGCCCATTTTCTTGGTGGCGTGCTCGTTCATGTACGCGATGTCGGATCTCCACAAGAGGTCGGCCGCCCACCACGACCCTCCCTCCGTCACGGCGAACTTCAGGCCAGGGTGGCGTTCGAACCCACCGGACCAGAGGAGGAACCACATCGGCCGCATCGTCCAGAAGATGGTCTCGTTGGCATAGATGCCGAGGTCGGGGCCGATCTCCTCGCGCGGTGCGGGTCCCGTGTGGGTGTGGACGACCATGTCGAGGTCCTCGCACACGGTCCAGATGGGCTCGTAGCGGAGGTCGTTGTAGGGAGGGTACGGGCGCCACATCGCAGGGATGAGGATGCCCCCCAGGCCCGAGGACTTGGCCCTCCGGATCTCGGCGACGGCGGCTTCGATGTCGTGCAGGATGGGTACGACGGCGAGGCCGCACCGTCGGTCGGGACTGTCGCTGCACAGTTCGGCCAGCCAGCGGTTGTGGGCCTGAGCGCCGGCCATCAGCAGCGTCGGGTCGTACTCTCCACTTGCGCCGAGCCCGGCGCCGAAGGGGGCCGATGCTCCTCCCAGCACTGCGTCGGCATCTGGGAATATGACCTCACCGACCACCCCGTCTGCGTCAAGTTCAGCATCGCGACGAGCAGCATCCCATCCCCCCCGAAGTCCCTCCTCGTTCTCGTCGTACCAGTCCTTTACGAATTCGAGCTCCGCCACTTGGGCGTTCATCGGGGCACGGAGCGCAGCGCGTTGGATCAGGTCTTCGTCGAATGCGTCTCGGTACCGTGGATCGAGGTACTCCTTGTACCGAGCGTCGGGAAGCCCAGCATGGGTGTCAGACGAGATGATGAGGTAGTTGTCGGTTACCACGGCTTGAGGTCTCCTCCGGCGAAAGCGAGCGAATGGGAGTCAGCGGGGACGTGTGCAAGCGGTGCCTTCACCTCGTCTACCCGAGGGCCGACACGAGCGGCGACAGTGGACAGCTGCTCGAGATCGAAGCCGTAGACGCGGGCGGCATTACCTCCGAGCATGGGCCCCACCTCTTCGGGGTCGATACCGGCGAAAGTATGGCGCAAGGCCTCGGTGGTGTAGGGGTACGTTCCTTCGATGTGCGGGTAGTCCTGACCCCACATGATCTTGTCGAGACCGATGTCGTAGCGGAGCGGTGCCTCGTTCGGGCGGAGGAAGCTCGCGCCGACGAAGCAGTTGCGTCTCCAATAGAAGCTCGGCCGCTCGGGAATGTGCTTGATGAGCTCCGCGCCGAAGTGCGCCTCGGCGTTGCCGTCGTCGGTGAAGCGGCTGTACTGGTGGTCGAGCATGCTCAGTGTGGCCGGCACCCAGCCCGATGACTGCTCGGTGAGCACCAGCTTGAGGCCGGGATAACGGGCAAAGGCACCGCCAAAAGCCATGTGCCAGAAAACCCGATGCGAGAACCAGCCAAGCTCCACCATGAAGATCGCCATGGAGGCCAGGTGCTCGCCCATCTCGGGTCCAGCGGCTCCGGAGTGGTTGTTGACCGGCATGTCGAGGTCTTGGCAGGCGGCCCAGATCGGGTCGTAGTCGGGAGCGCACAGGGGAGGGAGTCCCGAGTCAGGTGGCACGCCCGGCAGCAGCACCCCGCCGAAGAGGTCATGCTCACGCGCCCATGTGATCTCCTCAACGGCGTCGTCGACGTCGTTGAGGAAGATCTGTGCCATGCCGGCACGCCGTCCCGGAGTCTCCGCGCAGAAGTCGGCCAACCACCGATTGTGCGCCCGAAGGCCAGCCCAACGGAGCTCGTACGTGTCCGGGGTCGGTGGCCGCGCCAGCAGATTGCCCGAGGGGAAGAAGGGCGGAATGGTGTTCGGGAACAGGACTTCCGCGACAACGCCATCATCCTCGAGCTCGCGTAGGCGGGCCGCCGAGTCCCAATTGCGATAGGCCGTCTCCCCCTGGAGATCGGCATAAGGGTTCACATAGGTCTTCGCCCAGGCATCGAATTCGTCGAGGTAGCGGCGCTCGAGGTAGTCCCGGTAGTCCAGCATCTCCGCGCCGGCGTGCCCGTCGGAGGAGATCACGATGTAACGGTCATCGGCGAGTGAATTCATCAATGCCCCCCAGGCCTATGACAGCGTTATAGTGCAATCACACATGATATGCAATCGTCTGGTTTCGCAACGATGCGGGCACGTCGTCGACTGCCGGTCGGGACGCACGCCAGACAAGGGGAGGCCGTTGTGCGAGACGTGGTCGGCAAGGTGGCGGTCGTCACCGGAGGAGGTCAAGGCATCGGGCGGGCGATGGTGGAGCGTTTCGGCGCAGAAGGAATGAAGGTCGTGGTGGCCGACATCGTCCCGGCCCTGGTCGAGGAGACAACTGGGGAGTTGTCAGATCGGGGTCTCGAGGTCACCGGCATGGTGACCGATGTCACGTCACTCGAGTCGGTCGAGAGCCTGCGCGACGCGACGATCGAGCAGTACGGCGCGGTCCATCTGCTGTGCAACAACGCAGGGATCGGCTCGGGATCTGAAGGTCAACTGTGGGAACACCACGTCAATGATTGGCGCTGGTCCCTCGACGTCAACGTGATGGGCGTCGTGAACGGCATCCACGCGTTCCTGCCCACCATGTTGGCCCAGGACGTTGAGGGCCACGTCGTGAACACCACATCGAGCAACGGTGGGTTCACCCCACTCATCAATAGCGCGGTCTACGCGACGACCAAAGCAGCGGTCACCACCATCACCGAATGTCTCTGGGGCCAACTGCGCGAAGTCGATGCGAAAATCAGCGCATCGTTGCTCTACCCGTCAACTTTCACACCAGGAATGCTCAACACCGGTATCTGGCGGCCGGGGGCCAATCGTCCCGAGCGATACGACCGGCCCGGTGCGCCTCCAAAGGAGGGCCGCGACGCTCTGGGCGCTTATCTGAGCCGGATGGAGGAAGCGGGGCTAGAGGTCAAGTTTGCGCCACTGTCCGAGGTGGCCGACATCTGCTTCGAAGGGATCGTCAACGACACTTTCTGGATCACCGTTCCGCACCTCCAGCAACAGGAGAAGATCCGGGAACGCGCGACCTCACAAATCGAAATGAGCTCTCCCGAGTATCTCATTGAGACCAACCTCATGACCTCGAGACCACTCGATACGAAGAGATAATCTCCAGATACCAGGATAAGGAATTTCCAACGACACTTCCGATGACTCGAGAGAGATCTCAATGGTTCGACTGAGGACGTATCCGAACACATGACACGACTTGTCCTGGTTCATGGTGCGTGGCACGGACCTTGGTGTTGGGACGAAGTGCTGGCCGAACTGCACGACCGCGAGATCGAAGCGGTCGCAGTCGAGCTTCCCTTCACGGGATTCGCTGATGACGTCGAATCGGCTCGCTCCGCAATCGCAGCAGATGGCGAGCGGGTGGTCGTGATCGCCCACTCGTACGGTGGGGCTGTCGTCAGCCAAGCTGTCTCGGAGCTGACGAATGTCGCCCACCTCGTCCTTCTGGCGGCATTCGTCAACCCCGGAGAAGCCTCTGCGTTGATTGACCGGCCACTCTCTCTGCTCGAGGCCATCGTGGCGGATGGAGACTGCTGCTCTTTCGATCCGAAGTTCGCCCGGGCCATCTTCTACGCCGACAGCGCACCTGACCTCGTCGCGACGATTGTTCCGCGGCTCCGCCCCATGGTCTTGGATGCCACGGCCATGCTTGCGGTGCCCTCGATACCCCCGGAGATACCGTCCACGTATGTCGTCTGCACCCGCGACGGCGCCATCCCGCCGGAAGCGCAATTTCAGATGGCAAAGCGGGTGGATCAGGTGATCGAGTGGCCGACTGACCACTCGCCATTCCTGACTCGCCCCGGTGACCTGGCGGATCTCCTCGTCGGAAGGCTCCCGACAGGACCTGCATGAGCGGTCGGCGCTATAACAGTATTCTATTGACGCGATTGTCCAGGCAGCGGAGTTGCTCTGCGCAGCAGGGGATGGGGCGAGAGACGTAGGTCACCCGGCTGGACTTGGCTGAAATTATATTCTAGTATCTGGCACTTGCCACTCGGCGGCCTGAGTGGAACCGCGGACGTCAGGAGGCTCCTCTCGAATGGTCATGCCCCAAGGCTTAGGTGCGATCGACACCATGTTGGGATTCCCCCATCCGGACATGAAAGAGGTGTACCGGTTCATCACGCGCCAGACCAAGGACAGACAGTCCAGCGAAGAGTTCGACTTCCCGGTCGAGTACATGTTCAAGGACGTTCCCGAGAAGGGGTTGCAGGACGTGGACGACCCGATCGCCGTGACGGTGCGGGAGATGGACCTCTGGGGAATCGAGAAGGGTTTGATCGGCGTCGGTGACCCGGCCGGAACTGGTGCCCAGGCATTGCAACGGTTCCCCGATCGCTTCATTCCTTCGTCGAGCGCCGATCCCAACGAAGGGATGGCGGGCATCGGACGTCTCGTCCGCGAACACGAGACCTTCGGCACTCGAGCTGTCGGCGTCTTCCCGGCGGGAACCTTTCCGCAAGTTCCGATCAACGACAAGAAGATGTACCCGATCTACGCCAAGTGCGTCGAGCTTGGCATCCCGATCTTCTGCTGTGCCGGCATTCCGGGCCCTCGCCTGAAGGCGAGCTGCCAACATGTCGAACTGATTGACGAGGTGATGTACGACTTTCCTGACTTGGTCTTCGTCACGAGGCACGGCTGCGAACCATGGACCGAACTCGCCGTGAAGCTGATGCTGAAGTGGCCGGGCCTGCATTATTCGACGAGTGCCTTCGCGCCCAAGTACTACCCGCAGGACATCATTGACTACGCCAACACCCGCGGCTCGGACAAGATCATTTACGCCGGGTATTTCCCCATGGGACTCTCCCTCGAACGGATCATGACCGAGATGGTCCACGTCGGTTTCAAGGACGAGGTTTGGCCGAAGTTCCTCCGCAGCAACGCCCTTCGCGTTCTCGGCCTCGAGTAGGCGCAAGCCTGGTCGATATCAGTACGTCGTAACCCCCATCGAGGAGACGAAATGACCACGACCACCACCACCACTGCATCCGATCAGGGTTCCGCCGTCGACTACAGGGCCTTCGACGCGGACAACCACTACTACGAGGCAACTGATGCCTATACCCGTCATATCGACAAGGCAATGGCCAAGCGCGCCATGCAATGGGCCGAGATCAATGGCCGGCAGCGACTCCTCGTCGGCGGCAAGCTGAACAGGTTCATCCCCAACCCTTCGTTCGATCCTGTCGCAAAGCCGGGAAGTCTCGACGACTACTTCCGCGGCAAGAACCCTGAAGCGAAGGACATCCGGTCCCTCTTCGGGGATCTCGAGCCGATCCGACCCGAATACCGCGATCGCGATGCTCGTCTGTCTGTCATGGACCGCCAGGGCCTCGACGGTTGTTTTCTGTTCCCCACCCTCGGCGTTGGCATGGAGGAAGCGCTCTCCGATGATCCACCTGCACTGGTCGCTGCATTCGGAGCGTTCAACCGTTGGCTCGAGGACGACTGGGGTTATGCATACAAGGAGCGGATCTTCGCGGCCCCGATGATCACTCTCATCGATGTCGATGCCGCGGTGGCCGAGCTCCGTCGCGTCCTCGACGCTGATGCGCGGATCGTGTGCATCAAGGGCGGGCCGGCGCACACCTCAACGGGTCTCATCTCCCCGGCCGACACCCACTTCGATCCCTTCTGGGGCCTGGTCAACGAGTCGGGGGTCACCATCGGGATCCACTCGGGGGACGCCGGCTACGGCCGCTACCTGCAGGACTGGGAGCCCTCGAGCGACTTCGAGGCCTTTCGCTTCTCGCCCCTTCGCACGGTCCTCAGTTCTGACCGCCCTCCGTTCGAGACCATGGCTGCATTCTTGTGCCAGGGCCTTTTTGATCGCTTCCCGAGAGTGCGCGTGGCCAGTATCGAAGCGGGCGCCAGTTGGGTGTCTGCGCTCATCAAGAAACTGAAGAAGGCGTACAGCCAGATGCCGGGATCTTTCCAATCGGATCCGGTCGAAAGGCTACGCCAGCATGTATGGGTTGCACCGTTCTATGAGGACAACCTGGCTCAGTTGAAAGACTTCATCGGTACGGAACACGTCTTGTTCGGTTCGGACTGGCCACACGCCGAGGGCTTGGCGGAGCCGCGCAACTTCGCGTTGGATCTCCGACGCCATGGTTACAGCGAGGACGAGGTCCGCACTGTGATGGCCGAGAACGGCTGGGCTCTGACTCGGCGGGCCTCGTAGCCGACAGCTCGTCTCGAGCAGAAGGGGCTCCGGAGGCCCGCGGGTCGACAGATATAGACGTCGACAGATATAGACGCAGTCGGCCGACGCGGCAGCGGGTCCCGCTCCGCAGATCCCTGTGTCTGCGACCCTTCGGGGAGAGCCGTCTCGTGCTCCGGATCTTCTTATATATAATATGCGGGACATGGTGACACCCTCTACCCGTACTCGTTCTCCGTTCCATTCACGCATCTCCAGCCCGTACGAGGACGAGAACGCATGAGCGAAATGCTGGAAGGAAAGGTTGCGGTTGTCACTGGCGCTGGCCATGGCATCGGGCGCGGTCATGCCTTGGAGTTGGCGCGACATGGTGCCCGAGTTGTGGTCAACGATTTGGGGACTTCGGTAAACGGTGAAGGTTCCAGCAAGGACGCAGATCTCACTGTCGCGCTGATCACCGAGCGAGGTGGGACGGCTGTCGCGGACTACGGCAACGTTGTCGATGAAGCCGACGCAGAGGCCATGATCGAACGTGCGCTCGATGAATGGGGGCGAATCGACATTCTGGTCAACAACGCCGGGATAGTGCGCGACGGAGCCATCTGGAACCTCACCGCAGAGGCCTGGGACGCCGTCATGGCAGTCCACGTCAGAGGTCCATGGCTGACCAGCCGTGCCGCTGCTCGTCATTGGCGATCGCTCGACAAAGCCGGCCTGGACAGCCGAGGCAGGATCATCAACACGACTTCAGGTGCCGGGCTCGTTGGCAACTTCGGTCAGACGAGCTACGCGACGGCCAAGGCGGCCGTGGTGGGACTCACGCTCACCCTGGCTCTCGAGTTGCACCGTGTCGGGGTGACGGTGAATGCAATTGGACCGGCTGGAGCGACGCGCATCACAGGCACCATGCCCAATGCCCCTGCCGTCGTCGAACCGGACGAGATACCCGAGGACTCCTTCCATCCCCTCGATCCCGCCGGGAGCTCACCGGTGGTCGCCTGGTTGGCCTCGGACGAGGCGCAGTACGTCACCGGGCAGGTCATCCGGGTGATCGGCGACACGATCCATCTGATGCAAGGATGGTTGGAGGGCGCCTCGGCCTCGAACGACGGAAAGCGTTGGGACGCATCTCGGATCGGCGACGTCATGGCGACGCAGATCTTCAAGACGCGGGGGCGCGGCCTGCAGACCTGGTCGAACTAGCGGTTCGCTTCGCCTGTGCGCGGCTCTTGAGCGGCGCCGGCTTCGTCCCCTATCGGCCGTTGGGTGAACGCGACACCGCCTGGAAAGAAGCGCTCAACGGCACGAACGATCTGGTCGGGGAACTCCCCGTCAACCCGATCGTTCCCGGCCGATCATCGTGACGGAGCCACTTCGGTTGTAACCGGCGGCCGTGGGCCAAGACTTCTGAAGTAGTCACGGTCACTCTGGTCAGGGGCCCTTCCCACCCTCGTCACCGTGTCCACGTCCTTCGCTTCAGCTCTCAGCGCGCCGACCGTGGCTCTCTCCCGCGGTCTCGTCTCAAACGGGTCGAACGAGAAGTGACGCATGGCATTGCCATGAGTGATCTTGTCGATTTGCTCATCGGAAAGTGGCGCGAATTGAGCTTCGTTGACCTCGGGGCCATGAGGCCACGAACTGTCAGAATGTGGAAAATCGGACTCCCAGCAGACATTGTCGATATTGAACTGATCGATAAGGCTCACGCCGACTGGGTCGTTGATGAAACAGCACAGAATTCTCTGCCTGAACACGTCGGCGGGTCCCATCCCGTCGGGGAAGCTCTGCCCCGTCCAGCCCGAGTGACGTTGCTGAATGTGCTCAGCCCGCTGCAGGAAGTACGGGATCCACCCGATGTCCCCCTCGGTGAGAGAGAACATCAGATCGGGAAAGCGCCACCAGAAGTCAGCCCACAACAGATCGCCGAGCGAGTAGATCGACATCACGGACGAGAGCCCCATGGCGACCGAGGCAGGCGCGTCAGCAGAGGTGGCCGCTGCCTTGGAGGACGAACCGACGTGCAGGCACAGGACGGTGCTCACGTCGGAGCATGCAGCGAAGAGGGGATCCCAATGACCCGAATGGATGGAAGGCATCTGGAGTGCCGCTGGGTTTTCCGAGAACGTGACGGCGTGACACCCCTTGCCGGCGAGCCGACGGACCTCGTCTGCCGCTTTGTGCACGTCGAACAGCGGCAGGATGCCGCACGGGATGAACCGATCGGGATAGCTGGCGCACCATTCGTCGACATGCCAGTCGTTGTACGCCTTGATCATGACCTCGTTCACGGCCAGATCCGGTCCCTCGTTCAGCACCTGCCCCGAGAACCCGGTCCAATTCGGGAAGTTGAGGCCCGCGAGCGTGCCCCCAGCCGACATGTCACGTACTCGTTCGTGCACGTCGTAGCAGCCCGGACGCATTTCGCTGTAGTTGGTCGGGTTGACGTTGAACATCTCCGGTGGCTTGCCGGCTACAGCGTTGAGCCCGAGGTTTCGTCCCTTCTTGTCGCCATACCACCACTGCTGGAATCCGCGCTCGTCCGTTTCGACACGGGGTGCGAGATGCCGGTACGCGACGGGCACATGAGCGTCGAACATGTCCGCGGGCTCTGCGATGTGGTCGTCCACGCTGATGAGGATCATGTCGTCTGCCTTCATCGGCGCTCCTTATGAACCAGCACGCCAGCAAATAGACGTGGCAGGCAACGTCCATATTATATTCAGTCTCTGATGCGCTGTCCGCCCAGGAACCCCTTCACGACAGCGACACGACGGGCTGCCTCCTGATGCTCAACGGCGCCCGCGTGGTCGACTGCACCACAGGAATCGCCGGCCCCTACTGCTCCAAGCTGTTGGCCGACGCGGGTGCGGACGTCATCAAGGTGGAGCCGCCCGAAGGTGACCCGTTACGACACTGGCGATCCGGTGCTCTGTTCGAATACCTCAACACGTCGAAGCGCTCAGTTCAAGGCCAGGCCCGGGATCTGCTCGCCGCGGCGGATGTCTTCATCAGCAACGAGCCCGTCGACACCGGCCTCCTCTGGAACGACAACCCGTCATTGGTGATCGTCACCATCACGCCGTTCGGCGGCGACGGGCCCTGGGCTGGTCGCCCGAGCACAGAGTTCATCTTGCAGGCCGCGTGCGGATCCATCGGTCAGCGTGGCCTCCCCGAGCAACCGCCCCTGTCCGCCGGCGGCCGCCTGGGCGAATGGACGACGGGCACCTATGCAGCCTTGGGGGCGATTGCTGCGCTTCGTGAGGCCCTTCGCAGTGGCCATGGGGAGCTGGTCGATGTCGCGATGCTCGACTGCATGGCCGTGACCATGGTCACGTACCCTTCGGTGTTCGCCTCCTTTGCCGGGTGGCCCGAGATGACCGGCACGGGCAGGACGATCGAGGTTCCCTCGATCGAGCCAACGCGGGACGGGTACTTCGTCGTCACCACGAACAGCGCCCAACAGTTCCAGGACTTCTTGCTCATGATTGAGCGGCCCGACCTCGCGGCGGACCCCGACCTTCCTCAGGTCGCCAAGCGATTTCGCCGACGGGAGGAGTTCCTGTCCGCCGTTCACCAGTACACCAGGCAGCACACCACCGAGGAGATCCTGGAAGCGGCCGCCTTGTACAGGATCCCGGCGGGCCCCCTCCTCGACGGATCGACCATCGCCCATTTCGAGCAGTTCGTCGCCCGCGGCGTCTTCGTGCCGAATCCCTCCGGTCGATTCGTCCAACCCCGTGTTCCGTATCGGATCTCGGGGCTCTCCCCCCGACCGTTCGCCCCCGCTCCAGGTCTCGGCCAAGACGACGGATCGATCGGGTGGTCCCGGCGAAAGGATGCAACCGCGACGGCTGGCCGCGCTGCCCGTGCAGAAGATGGTGCTGCCGGCGCCGATCGTTGGCGGCTCCCTCTGGCCAACATCCGGGTCGTCGACTGCACCGCCTGGTGGGCCGGTCCGGTGGCCACGGCTGCCCTGGCCAATCTTGGCGCCGACGTCATCAAGGTCGAATCGGTCACGAGACCTGACAACATGCGCTTCGCCAGTACGCGGCCCCCGACACAAGACCTCTGGTGGGAGTGGAGCCCGATCTTCCATGCGGCCAATGCAGGAAAGCGTGGCGTCACCTTCGATCTGTCACGGCCAGAGGGGTCCGAGATGTTCGAACGACTCCTGCAGACCGCCGACGTCCTGGTCGAGAACTTCACCCCTCGGGTCATGGAGCAGTTCGGCTTCGACTGGGACCGAGTCCACTCCCTGAACGACCAGCTGATCATGGTGCGGATGCCGGCCTTCGGCCTCGACGGTCCCTGGAGGGATCGAACTGGATTCGCCCAGACCATGGAGTGCCTGACCGGAATGTCCTGGCTAACGGGGTTCGCGGAGGGACCCCCGGTGCTGGTACGAGGAGCGTGCGACCCCTTGGCGGGGATGCATGCGGTCATTGCAACCATGCTTGCGCTGATGGAGCGCGACCGAGGTGGCGGTGGAAACTTGGTCGAGGCAGCCATGGTCGAGTCCGTGCTCAATGCCGCAGCGGAACAGGTGGTCGAGTACAGCTCAAGTGGGACGTTGCTCTGTCGTGACGGTAACCGAGGTCCGCAGGCCGCCCCCCAAGGGGTCTACCCCTGTGCCGGCGAAGACCAGTGGGTCGCCATTGCCATCGACGGTGATGACGAGTGGCGGTCGCTGCGGTCGCTGCTGGGTGACCCGCAATGGGCGCAAAGCAGAGAATTCAGCCATTACGCCGGCCGACGCAGTGCGCACGACGACATCGACCGTGAGCTGTCGCGGTGGACCAGCCAGCGCTCCGCCGAGGAGACCGCCCAGTTGCTTCTGGACGCGGGCATACCGTCGTCCGTCGTGATTCCTCCCCGTGACATCGCGGCCAACCCGCAGCTCCGATATCGAGGCCTCTTCGAGGTGGAGGACCATGCGATCACCGGTACCCATGAGATCCCGACGCTGCCGTTTCGCTTCTCGCGGGTTAGTCGGTGGCTCGGATCGCCGGCGCCGACACTCGGCCGCGACAACGAGGCGGTTCTCGCCGAGCTCGGCTACTCGCCTACTGCGATCGAGGGGTTTCGGCAGTCTGGTCTGGTCGGGGACCGTCCCCAGCGGCTCTGACGCAGCGGGGCCGAGGTCGTGCGGCGCGACGGGAAGGGTTTGCTCGGGTATTCAGGCTGACGCCGCCACCGCAGCCGCCCAGCGGTAGTCGGCCTTACCAGTCGGAGACCGCACAACCTCATCGACAAAGATCACTTGTTTCGGCACCTTGTAGCCCGC